>QWCE01000338.1_pt1 | contig 91331 bp, 86 predicted proteins | sample 1972531 | NCBI WGS metagenome assembly QWCE01 (sample SAMN09866716, study PRJNA288562) | Human gut metagenome isolate term4_stool, whole genome shotgun sequencing...
GTACTTAAACCCCATTTTCTATGCCCCCTCCTGCCACAAATATGACTGCCTGGACTACTTCCATGTTGACCCCCATTTCGGCGGGGACGAGGCTCTGGCCGAGCTGAGCAAGGCCCTCCACGAAAACGGCATGAAGCTGATTCTGGATATCTCCATCAACCACACGGGCACGGCCCACCGGTGGTTCAACAAGGACGGCGCCTACTTTCCCAAAACCGAAGGGGCCTACAACAACCCCGATTCCGTGGAGCGGGGCTATTACTTCTTTGACAAGGACAATCATTACCACGGCTGGTGGGACCTGCCCTCCATGCCCACGCTGAACTACACCTCGGATTCCCTCCGGGAAACCGTCTACCGTGGGGAGAATTCCGTCCTGAAAAAATGGCTCAAGCCCCCTTACAGCATCGATGGCTGGCGCTTCGATGTGGCCGACGTCTTTGCCCGGAACGGGGAGGTGCAGCTGCCCCACGAGCTGTGGCCGGAAATCCGGAAGAGCATCCGTCAGGAGAACCCCCAGGCTTATATTCTGGCCGAGGACTGGGGGGACTGCGCCCAGTATTTGCAGGGCACGGAGTGGGATTCTCCTATGAATTACTATGGCTGCGGCCGGGCCATCCGCTCCTTCTTTGGGGAGCCGGACCTGTTCCTGTCCCGCACCCCGGAATTAAAGGCCATCCCTTGCCGCATGACCGCCCAGGATCTGGAGCACCGTGTTATGCAGCACCTGGCCAAGCTCCCCTTTGCCCTGTGGGAGACTCAGTTTAACCTCTTCGACAGCCACGATACCCCGCGGCTGCACAATAACCCCCAAATCTCCCAGGCGGACTTCAAGGGCGCGGCCTGCTTCCAGTTCCTGCTCACCGGTGCAGCCTCTATCTACTATGGGGACGAGGCGGAAATTGACGGCACCACGGATTCCAACGAGGGTTGCCGCTACCCCATGCCCTGGCAGAAGAATTTCCAAGGGTGCGCCCACTATCGGCTGTACCGCACCCTTTGCAGCCTGAAAAAGGCCCATCCGGCCCTGCGCCGGGGCGGCATGAAATTTCTCTATGCCCAGGGGGATACCTTCGCCATTGCAAGATTTACCGGGGAGGACGTCCTTGTGGGCGTCATCTCTAAGTCTGATACCCCGGAGACTGTCCGCCTGCCTCTGGGCACCCTGGGGGCCAGGGCACCGAAGGGGAAGCGGGACCTCTTCGGAAGCGAACTGCACTGGCAGGATGCGGACAAGGCCGTCCTGCTGCAAATCGAGCCCCACGGCAGCTATCTGTTCGAGTGCCAGTGACGGCATTGCAAAAAATCTTCCTTGATGGAGCCAGGTCTTTCGGTATTTTCGCTGAAAGACCTGGCTCTTTTTTGCGCAGATTTCACAATCGCCTGCTCTTTCATGTTAGCACACGCTAATTCTTTGAGAGAAAAATTTAGGATAAAATCCAGCACTTTGCACGAAAAATAGCAGTTTTGCACAACTTAGCTCCACTTTGCTTGCTATCGGCTGTGGAACTTGTTATAATGAGACCGCCTACATCAAAGGAGGAATAAACTATGCTGGATGAATCCTACTACCGGAAAACAGACGAGATCATCGCCCGCTACGGCAAGGAGCCCAAGGCGCTGATCCCTGTCATGCAGGATGTTCAGGCGGAATACCGCTACCTGCCCGGTGAGCTGCTGTCCTATATTGCGGAACAAATCGGCATTACCGAAACAAAAGCCTACAGCGTGGCCACCTTCTATGAAAACTTTTCCTTTGAAGCCAAGGGAAAATACGTGATCAAGGTGTGCGACGGCACCGCCTGCCATGTGCGCCACTCCACCCCCGTGCTGGAGGCCCTCTGGAAGGAGCTGGGTCTGAGCAAGAAGAAGCACACCACCGACGACATGATGTTCACCGTGGAGACGGTCTCCTGCCTGGGTGCCTGCGGTCTGGCACCCACCATGATGGTCAATGAGCAGGTCCACCCGGCCATGACCCCTGAAAAGGCCCTGGCACTGATTGCGGAATTGAGAGGTAAAGGCTGATGATCCAGAATATTGAAGATCTGACCCAGGCGCGGGAAACCGCCGCCGCGGAAATGAAAAGCTATGACTGCCGGGTGCTGGTCTGCTCCGGCACGGGCTGTATCGCCACCGGCTCCAATAAGATCCACCAGCTGTTTCAGGAGCTGATTGCAGACGACCCCGCCATCGATCTGCAATTCGCCCCCCACGATGCCGCAGAGCATGACGGCCCCAAGGTTGGCGTCCACAAGACGGGCTGCCAGGGTTTCTGCGAGCTTGGCCCTCTGGTCCGCATCCAGAAGGGGGACCGGACCGTCCAGTATGTCAAGGTCCAGCCGGAGGATGTAAAGGAAATCTACGAGCACACCATCCTGGGCAACGATGTCATTGAGCGCCTGCTCTACCAGAAGGGCGAGAAGAAGTACGTCCAGCCGGAGGATATCCCCTTTATCGCCAAGCAGACCCGGATTGTTCTGGAAAACTGTGGCAAGCTGGATGCGGAATCCCTGGACGAATACCTGGCTGCCGGGGGCTTCAAGGCCCTGGAAAAGGCCATGTTCCAGATGGACCGGGACCAGGTCATTGAAGAGATCGATAAGTCCGGCCTCCGGGGCCGTGGCGGCGGCGGCTTCCCGGCGGGCAAAAAGTGGAAGCAGGTTGCCCGGCAGAAAGACCCCATCCGCTATGTGGTCTGCAACGGCGACGAGGGCGACCCAGGCGCCTTTATGGACGGCTCCGTCATGGAGGGAGACCCCTTTAAGCTGATTGAGGGCATGATGATCGCGGCCTACGCCGTCCGCTCCTCCGACGGATATATCTACGTCCGCGCGGAGTATCCCATGTCCGTGGCCCGTCTTCGCCACGCCATCGCCCTGCTGGAGGAGCGGGGACTGCTGGGGGACAACATCCTGGGCTCCGATTTCTCCTTCCACATGCACATCAACCGGGGCGCAGGCGCCTTCGTCTGCGGCGAGGGCTCTGCACTGACGGCCTCCATCGAGGGCAACCGGGGCATGCCCCGGGTCAAACCCCCCAGAACCGTGGAAAAGGGCCTGTGGGAGCGTCCCACGGTGCTGAATAACGTAGAGACCTATGCCAACGTGCCCAAGATCATCCTGCAGGGCGCGGACTGGTACCGCACCATCGGCACCGCCGGAAGCCCCGGCACCAAGACCTTCTCCCTGACCGGTGCCATTGAGAACACGGGCCTGATCGAAGTGCCCATGGGCTCCACCCTGCGGGAGATCATCTTCGACATCGGCGGCGGTCTGAAAAACGGCTCCACCTTCAAGGCTGTCCAGATCGGCGGCCCCTCCGGCGGCTGCCTGACGGAGAAGCACCTGGATGAACCACTGGACTTCGACTCCGTGAAGAAGTTCAATGCCATCGTAGGTTCCGGCGGCATGGTGGTCATGGATGAGCACACCTGTATGGTGGAGGTTGCCCGATTCTTCATGTCCTTCACCCAGCGGGAGAGCTGCGGCAAGTGCGTTCCCTGCCGGGAGGGCACCAAGCGGATGCTGGAGATTCTGGAGCGCATTGTGGCCGGTCAGGGGGAACTGGAAGATCTGGACCGGCTGGAGGAGCTGGCAACCATGGTCAAGACCATGGCCCTGTGCGGCCTGGGCAAGTCCGCCCCGCTGCCCGTTATCTCTACCCTGAGCACCTTCCGGGATGAGTACGTCGAGCACATTGTCGACAAGAAGTGCCGCGCCAAGGTCTGTACCGCCCTGCGGAAGTTCGTTATCAACCCGGACTTCTGCAAGGGCTGCGGCAAGTGCGCCCGGAACTGTCCTGTGAATGCCATCTCCGGCAAGGTCAAGAATCCCTATCATATCGATCCCACCGTCTGCATCAAGTGCGGCTCCTGTAGGGAGAATTGCGCCTTTGATGCCATCTATGTAGAAGCGTAAGGAGGGGCAGCCATGGGAACCATTACCATCAACGGCAAAAAAGTTGAATTCACCGATGAGAAGAACGTTTTGACCATTATCCGCAAGGCGGGCATCGATATGCCTACCCTGTGCTACCATTCCGAGCTCTCCACCTTCGGCGCGTGCCGCCTGTGTACCGTGGAGAACGACCGGGGCCAGTGCTTTGCCTCCTGCTCGGAAGAGCCCAGGGACGGCATGGTCATCTATACCCATACCGAGCGGCTGCGCCGCCACAGAAAGCTCATTGTGGAGCTGCTGCTGGCCGCCCACTGCCGGGACTGCACCACCTGCATGAAGTCCGGCGAGTGCGTATTGCAGGACCTGGCTCACAAGATGGGCGTGAGGGAGGTCCGCTTCCAGGACTACAAGGAAGTCAAACCCGTGGACTACAGCTCGCCCTCCATCGTCCGTGACCCCAACAAGTGCATTCTCTGCGGCAACTGCGTGCGGGTGTGCTCGGAGATCCAGGGCGTAGGCGTTCTGGGCTTTGCCCACCGGGGCACGGATGCGGAGGTGACCCCCGCGTTCAATAAGAAGCTGTCCCAGACCGCCTGCGTCAGCTGCGGCCAGTGCCGGGTGTACTGCCCCACAGGCGCTCTGACCATCCGCACCCATTTGGACGAGGTCTATGCCGCCCTGGGTGACCCCAATACCCGGGTGATCGCCCAGATCGCCCCGGCAGTCCGGGTAGCGGTGGGGGATGCCTTCGGCCTGCCCAACGGCGAGAACGCCATGGGAAAGACCGTGGCGGCCCTCCACGCCATGGGCTTTGACGAGGTCTTCGACACCAGCTATTCCGCCGACCTGACGGTCATGGAGGAATCCGCCGAATTCCTGGACCGGGTGCACAACGGCGGCAAGCTGCCGCTGCTGACCTCCTGCTGCCCCGCCTGGGTGAAATTCGTGGACAACGAGTTCCCGGAGATGAAGGAAAATGTCTCCACCTGCCGGTCTCCCCAGGGCATGTTCTCCGCCGTTATCAAGGACTACTACCGTGACCCCGCCCATTCCGAGGGCAAGAAGACCTTCGTGGTGTCCATCATGCCCTGTACCGCCAAGAAGATGGAGGCTGTGCGCCCCAATTCCTTTACCCATGGCGAGCAGGATACGGACATCGTCCTCACCACCACGGAGCTGACCCGGATGATCAAGAACTTCGGCATTGCCTTCGATAAGATCGAGCCCGAGGCCTGCGATATGCCCTTTGGCCTGTCCTCCGGCGGCGGCGTGATCTTCGGCGTCACCGGCGGCGTTACCGAGGCGGTGCTGCGCCGCTTGGCAACGGATCACAATTCCGCTACCCTCAATGCCATTGCTGCCTGCGGCATTCGCGGCGAGGAGGGCATCAAGGAAGCCACCATTCCCCACAACGGCATGGATGTGAACATCTGCGTGGTCTCCGGCCTGGCCAATGCCCGGAAGGTCATGGAGCAGGTCCGCTCCGGCGAGAAGCAGTACCATCTGATCGAGGTCATGGCCTGCCGCCGTGGCTGCATCATGGGCGGCGGCCAGCCCATCCCCGCCGGCCCGCGTCACAAGGCCGCCCGTGCCCAGGGCCTGTACAAGGCCGACAAGGACCGGATTCTGCGCAAGTCCGATGAGAACCCCCTGATGGATGTCTTTTACAACGGCTACTTCAAGGGCAAGGCCCACGAGCTGCTGCATAATCACGAATAAGTTTCCTAAACTGGGCGGCAAAAATGCCGCCCAGTTTTTTGCTCTTTGAGACAGGCTTTGCCCATTTGCCTCCCTGCAGGCACTTCCTTTCGGAGCGGCTATTGCGTAGGTCTCATTTTGGCGAGATTTTGGAATGACTGCAGGGAGATGCCTGCTTTGAGGCTTATAAACCATGCAAGCTTTCTTCGCGGAATTTTTCTGCCGGATACGCGCAATTTTACCTGAAAAAAGACTTGACAATTGCGACTACATGTTGTAGTCTTTAAGCAGAGACTACTGATTGTAGTCGCACCAAAGGAGGTACAGCAGTTATGGCAGAAATTCAGTTGGGCGTGGTAGAAGCCCGGTTTGCGGATATCATCTGGGAAAATGAACCGGTTTCCTCTTCCACCCTTGTGAAATTGGCGGGGGAACAGCTCCAGTGGAAGCGGACAACGGTTCATACGGTGCTGCGGCGGCTCTGCGACAAGGGGCTGTTTCGAAATGACAACGGTATGGTAACAGCGCTTATTTCCAGGGAACAGTTTTATTCCATGCAGAGCGAGCAGTTTGTACAGACCGCCTTTCAGGGCTCCTTTCCAGCGTTCCTGGCGGCATTTTCCAGAAGCCGCCCGCTGACGGATGCGGAGCGGGAATTGGTTCGGCAGATGATCGACAGTGTGGAGGAAGAGTCATGACAGTGTTTTTTGCAGGGCTTGTCAAAACAGCCATTGGGGCCAATTGGCTGATTCTGGCCGCGATTTTTCTCCGTTTTCTTCTGAAAAAGGCCCCGAGACGGGTCATCTGCCTTCTTTGGGCGGTTGTGGCGCTTCGGCTCGTGCTGCCTGTCTCTATCGAAAGTCCGGTGAGCCTGATTCCGCAAACAACGGTTGCCCTCCAGGAGGCGGTGGACACAAGTCTCATCCATGTGAAAGCTGTTCCGTCCGGGAACGGTGCAGCCGCCCATCTGCCGACAGCAATCGGTACAGCGCAGGTCCCGGAAATGCACACTTTGCCCTTGCCCACCATATGGGCAGCCGGCATGGCGGTCATGCTGGGGTACCTGCTCTTCAGCTATTTCAGAATGCGGTATCTCGTTCGGGAGGCCGTGCAGGAAGAGGAAAACATTTGGGTGTGCGATGGGGTAACATCACCCTTTATCCTGGGCGTTTTCCGCCCCAGAATCTATTTGCCCTCCTGGCTTTCCGGAAGCAGCCGGGCGTATGTGATAGCCCATGAAAAGAGCCACCTTCGCTGCAAGGATCACCTTTGGAAGCCCCTTGCCTTTTGCCTGCTGGCCCCGTATTGGTTTGACCCTCTGGTGTGGGCGGCTTACTTCCTGTGCTGCCGGGACATAGAATTTGCCTGCGATGAGCGGGTCATCCGTGCTCTGAAGATGCCGGAGCGGAAGGCCTATGCGTCGGCCCTGCTGGCGTGCAGCGACGGCAGGAAGCGTGTTCTGGTATGCCCGGTGGCCTTTGGCGAGACGGCGGTGGTGCAGCGAATCCGCAGCGTTCTGAACTATAAAAAGCCACGCTTTTGGGTGATCCTTGTAGCCGTCATCCTGATTCTTGCCGTTGCAATTGGATTTTTAACGGTTCCAAGGAGCGTCCCGGAAGAGGGAAGCAGTGATTTTATTTCGGAGGAAACTGTGCCGCCGGAAACGCTTCCGGAAACACAGGCACCTGCCGCGCCTACCGGGGAGGAGACTTCTCCGGTAGAAGAGGACGACCCGGAATGGGCGCCATACCCGGATGGAATTCGAATCGATACCTACGAAGGGGAAACCTTCACAGCCCAGATCATGCTGGTTCGTGATCCCTCCCGGCTGTATCTGGCCACCTCTTCCGAGACGCTTTCCAAGGACACTCCAGGGCTGAAAATCGATGCTGCAATGGAAAAAGAAGGGGCTGTCGCCGCGATCAACGCGGGAACATGCTGGGACGACGGCACCGGTAGTCTGGAAGTTGGCAGTGTTCCTCTGGGACTGAACCTTTCCAAGGGAAAGGTGGTATGGAACGATTTTTCTGCAATGACCCCGGATACAGGCTTTGTTGGCTTCAACAGGGATAATATTCTGATCGTTGCCAACTCCGTGACAGAGGAGGAGGCGTTAGAGCTTGGGATTCGGGACGGCTGCGCCAGCGGAACGGTCCTGATCGTCAACGGAAACGCGGTGGACATCGATCATACCGGCTACAGTCCCAGGACAGCCATCGGCCAACGCGCCGACGGAACCGTGATCCTCGTCTGTACCAACGGCAGAACCGAAGAGCATCTCGGCGCAACCCTTCCGGATGTGACCGGCATTCTTCAGGAATACGGAGCCGTGAATGCCTGCGCACTGCTTGGCGGCTCCTCTGCCAATATGCTCTATCGGGATACACAGGGGCTGTACGGGGAAACAGGAACCGTTCACATGTTCAATCCGAAATCTGCCGAGCTCAATATCTTCACCGGTCTGGCACTGCGCCGGTTGCCCACCTTCTGGATGGTCAAACCGTAAGAACCTCCGGATAGATCGTTTCCAAGGGGCCTGAGATCTGCAAGAAACAGGTCTCGGGCCTTTATTGCACTCTTTTCAAAGAAATAAGGAAAAACAGTCATGCAAACAGAAAGAGTTCCCGGAAAACGGGAGAGAATGCGCCCGCAGAATACGGCGGTCCTGCCGCCAAAAAAGAGGAAAAAGCACGGAAGACTCGGAAGATTCTTTCGCCGATTCAACCTGGTAGTGTTGACACTGATGATCTTGCTGACAGGGGATGCGCTTCTGGTACTGAATCTGATTTTCAATGGTCCATCGCCCACGGCCAGAGGCCAGCTTACCATGACCCTGATCGAGGCAAGCGCAACAAAATGGGTTCCCGCACTGTTCATCGGGGAACAGGGTGTTGCGGAGATTCGGGCCGATATGGACACCGGGCTGACGGATAACCTGACAGACTCCGGCACCGTTATCATCAACCGCGCCGCCCAGACAGAGAACGAATGGGCAGCGTACCCGGACGGCATCCGCATTGCGGAGGTCCGTGGAAGAACCTACAATGCCAAAGTGATGCTTGTTCGTGACCCGTCTCAGGTTTACATGGGGATCTCCACCCACAATGGTTTTACGACCGATGTCCCCGGCAAACGGCTGACGGCTGCCATGGAGGACGAAGGGGCCATTGCGGGCATCAATGGCGGTGCGTTCAATGATGATGGTACTGCAGGGGCTTATGTGGGTTCCTTGCCCGCCGGGCTGGTCTATTCCGAAGGGAAATGCGTCTGGACTTCCGGAAAGCCCAGCGAAACCAGCGGCTTCGCCGGATTTACGGAGGACAATGTTTTGCTTGTCTCCACGGAGAATCTTTCCCAGGCCCAGGCGGAAAGCCTGCATATCCGGGACGGCTGCTGCTTTGGCCCCGTGCTGATCATGAATGGGGAGATCAACATGGAAGCCTACAACAAGATCTCCGGCCTGAATCCCAGAACCGCCATAGGCCAGAAGGCGGACGGAACGGTCATTTTCGTCTGCATCGATGGCAGACAGCCCAGCTCCATGGGCGGGGAATATAAGGATATCATCGACATTATGGTGGAATATGGGGCCGTCAACGCCTGCAATATGGACGGCGGTTCCTCCACAGTGATGATGTACCGGGATAATGAGGGACGCTATGGAGACAAGGGCACAGTCCGCATAATGAACAGCTATTCGCTGCTCCAATCCGAGCCGAGAAAAATGCCGGATTTCTGGATGGTCCGGCCGGGGGAGAAGGAAGATGTATCAAGGTAAATTCGAGCGAAAAAAAGCAAAAATCAGTGCTTTCTATACGGTGCTCTCCCTGGCCATTCTCCTGCTCTGCGCAGCATCCTTTTTTGGGCTAGGCGAGCTGAATCGCTGGCTGACACGCTACGAAATGGCGCAGCCCTCCGCCCAAAGCGCGCAGATCTTCGCTTCGCTGTTTGCATCGCCGGATTGGGGCACGCTGTACGACCTGGCAGGGGATGCGTCCTGCGGAAGCAAGGATGCCTTTGTAAGCTATATGGAAAGCACCATTGGAGACGAGACGTTGACATTGATGGAAACCTCCGCCGGCCTTTCCGGGGACAAAAAGTATATTGTTTGCTCCGGGAAAGAGAAAATCGTCGCATTTTCTCTGGTAAATCAAGCCGGTGCGAATGCAGACATTCCGGATTGGAACCTTGGCACGATCACCTTCCTGGTAAAGCCGGAAGCTGTGCGCTACCAAATTTCGCATCTGGACGGTCATACGGTCTATGTCAATGGGGTTCCTCTGGATGACAGCGCAACCGTTCAGATCACCACTACCCGGGCAGAAGCGTATCTTCCGGTTGGCACAGCAGGAAAACGCATCTGCACCGAAGTCTTCACGGGCTCGGTTGATATTCCTGCTGTGCGGATCATGGACGAACAGGGCAGCAGTGTGGAAACGACCTATGATGGGCCCACCCGCACCTTTACGGAACGGATCCCGCCCGATACGATGGACGACTCAGCCGGCAGCCTGGCGCTGAATGCCATCAAGACCTACGCATTATACATGATGAAGCAGGCGGGCAGGGGAGAGGTCGCCAAGTATTTCTTAAAGGACTCGGAGGCCTATAAGTCCATTACAGGGACGGAACTGGGATTCGTCCAGGATGCGGTGAGCTTTGACTTTTTGGACGAAACCATAGGGGATTTCTGCCGGTATTCCGAAATGCTTTTCTCCGTCCGTGTGTCCGTTACCCTGAATCAGCACAGGACAGACGGCAGCGTAAAGAAAAGTGTGATAGAGCAGAGCCTGTTTTTTGAGAAATCCACCGGAACATGGCTATGCTACGCCATGACGGCGGAGAATGTGGCGGAAGAATGCCGCCGGGTCCGCCTTACCTTCCGGGATGGAGACACGGTGCTTTCGTCAGATTTCTACGACGACTCCGCAACCCAAATCAAGTGCCCCGCCGTTTCCGTTCCGGAAGGGAAACACTTTTCCGGATGGGGAACCGTCGAGGAAACCGGCAATGGCGAAACCATCATAAATCTGCTGCTCCAGCCGGACGAAAACGGAATGGCAGCCCTTCCTGTTGGAGACCCCCTGGAACCGATGACGCTGCTGCCAATCTTTTCGTAATGTATACTGCTCCGCCTCCCGCACAGTAGGAGACGGAGCAGACTCTTTATTCAAAAAGTTTGCAAAAACATATAATGCAACCAACTGTTGCTAAATTTATATGTCTATAGATGGATTCATAAAATACACATTTCGCTGATCCAGCTTCTCCCGCAGCCGCTGCAGGCCCTCGCCGAAGCGCTGGAAATGAACGATTTCCCGTTCCCGCAGGAAGCGGATCACATCGTTGACATCCGGGTCGTCGCTGAGTCTTAGAATATTGTCATAGGTCACCCGCGCTTTCTGCTCGGCGGCCAGGTCCTCTGTCAGATCGGCAATGGGGTCACCCTTGACGGCCATAGACCCTGCGCTCCAGGGGAAGCCTGCCGCCGCCGTGGGGTAGACGCCTACGGTATGGTCCACAAAGTAGGGAGCAAAGGCCGGATCTCGGAATTGATTGTCTTTCAAATTTCGTGTCAGCTGGTGAACAATGGCACCAATCATTTCCAGGTGGCCCAGCTCTTCCGTTCCCAGAGAAGCATCGGAAATGTTCCACAGCGCAAATTCAGTTCAAAATCCTGCGTTTCGTGGGCTTTGGGTACATAGCTTAAAGACCTCGGACAAGGTGTTGAAGTACGGCGAAAATAACAAAGTGGACTTCTCCGAACATCCTACGGTAGTGAAGCGTGGCAGCGTTAGAACAATCAATATTTACGCCGCTGTTCCCGATGTTGCATAGGACAAGCCTATTGCACATTGGAACTTAACATCAACCTACGGTACAATATAGACGCAAGGAGGTCGAGCGTATGAAAGACAAAACCACTCATCTATATGTAGACAGTCACGAAAGAACGCTGATATTACATAGCCTTGTGGAGCTGAAAAACGCTCTCATACGGCAAGGCAGATATACGGACTGCATTGACGAACTCATTTTCAAAGTAGCCAATGCTCCCGTAAAGAAAATAAAAATCAAATATGTCTAAGGCAATTCAAGAGTGAGCCGCTTATTCTTTACCCATAAGAGTAAGCGGCTTTTTGCGTTCTCTGTACGATTTACATAGCCGCCTTGACAAAGCGGCTAAATCTATGCGAAAGGAGGACGCAGCTATGTCAAATTGCAAAGTGATTGCTCTGACCAACCAGAAAGGCGGTGTTGGCAAGACCACAACGGCGGTCAATCTGGGTGTAGGTCTGGCGAAGCAAGGAAAAAGAGTGTTGTTGATTGATGCCGATGCACAGGCAAATCTCACAATGGCTCTGGGTTACAGCCGACCAGACGATTTACCCATTACGCTCTCCACAATCATGCAGAACATCATAGACGATAAATCTTTTGATGTTTCGCAAGGGATTTTATCCCACAGCGAGGGCGTTGACCTGCTTCCGTCAAACATTGAGTTATCGGGCTTTGAAGTAAGGTTAATCAATGCGATGAGCCGTGAGCGTGTTCTGAAAACCTATGTGAATGAGGTTAAGAAAAACTACGATTATGTGCTTATCGACTGTATGCCGAGCTTGGGTATGATAACCATTAACGCTCTGGCGGCGGCTGACAGCGTGGTTATCCCGACGCAGCCCCACTATCTTTCTGCAAAAGGCTTAGAGCTGTTGCTTCGCTCCGTGTCAATGGTCAAGCGGCAAATCAATCCCAAACTCAGAATTGACGGTATCTTAATGACAATGGTTATGCCCCGTACCAACATTTCAAAAGAAATCACGGCGACGGTCAAGAGTGCCTACGGTCAGAAAATTAAGGTGTTTGACACCGAGATACCTCATTCTATCCGTGCGGTGGAAGCAACCGCAGAGGGTAAAAGCATTTTCGCCTACGACAAAGGCGGCAAGGTTGCCGCAGCGTATGAACAGTTCTCAAAGGAGGTGGCAGAGCTTGGCGAGAAACAGAGAAACCAAAATCGAGCTGACCGCTTACGATGACCTGTTCCAGACGGACGAAAGCCGTGCGGAAGCAGCTTTAAGCAAGATACGGGATATTCCCCTGTCGGAGATTGACGAGTTTCCAGACCATCCGTTCAAGGTTTTAATGGACGATGATATGGAACAGCTTGTCGAGAGCGTGAAGCGAAACGGCGTAATGACCCCTGCTACCGTGCGTTTGAAAGAGGACGGGCGGTATGAGCTTATCAGCGGTCACAGGCGAAAAAAGGCTTGTGAGCTTGCAGGGCTTGAAACCCTCAAATGCGAGGTCAAAGACCTTACCCGTGATGAAGCCATTATCATTATGGTGGAAAGCAATCTGCAAAGGTCTGTTATTCTGCCAAGCGAAAAAGCCTTTGCCTACAAAATGCGGCTTGAAGCGATGAAGCGGCAAGGTCAACGAAGCGATTTAACTTCGTCGCCATTGGCGACTAAGTTTCAAAGTGGGCGTTCCGATATGGAGTTAGGCGAGCTTGTTGGCGAGAGCAAAGACCAAATACGCCGTTTTATACGATTGACCGAGCTTGTACCCGAAATTCTCCAGATGGTAGATGAAAAGCAGATTGCTTTCCGTCCTGCGGTGGAGATTTCCTATCTTGCCGAGGAACAGCAATACACCTTGCTTGAAGCGATGAGCTATAACGACGCTACTCCCTCATTGGCGCAGGCTATCAAAATGAAAAAGTTTAACCAAGACGGAAAACTGACGGACGAGGTTATCCAATCCATTATGGAGGAAGAAAAGCCAAACCAAAAGGAAAAGCCTGCTTTCCGTGATGAACGGATAACCAAGCTCATTCCGAAAACCGTTCCCAAAGGACAGGAAACAGATTTTGTTGTCAAGGCGTTGGAGTTTTACAACCGACACCTGCAACGGAACAAAGCGCACGAAAGATAGCCGCACACCGAGGGCGAGGTCTGCCTGTTTGCGTGGATAGCCGCATTTTGCGCTTCCCCCTCTCCACACCTCACCCCCTAACTACTGCCAAGACTATCCGAGAAAAGAATACCTGCAATATCTCTCAAATCTGTTTGTACCTTTGAGGACTTCTGCTTTTTTCGTATAATGAAGCCGTAAAGGAGGTCGATATGATAAGAAAATCAATGTTTGCAGCGCTTTTTGTGCTAATAATGCTGCTTGGCGGCTGCTCCGATGTTTCAACAGTCCTCACACGAAATGATGAAACCGAAGCTGTTGCCGAAGCCGAAAGCACCAAGAGCATTTATTCCTCGGAAAGTAATGAGAGCAAAGCTCCAGAAACGAGTACGGCATTTGAAACTGCCGCAGAGGTAACGGAGCGTGAGTCTGTTCAGAGCGAAACGGTAAAGCAAACCGAGCCTGTCAAGGAGATTGAAGCAGAAAAACCTGCGGCGAAGCCCACTACGGAAAATAATCCGCCGCCTGCGGAAACACCGACACAAACCGCTTCCGAAAACACAAAGACAGCCTATGATTTTGAGTTCGATATGGAAGCGATAAAAGCGGATTGTATCGGCATCGGTCAGTCAATGGGGCTTCGTTTGGATACCTCTCTCACTCCGAGCAACGCAAGCTGGTGGAACCCCGTAACGGCGTCACGGAGCAATCAAGGCGAAGCCTTAAAGCAGAGCCTTGAACGCTATATCAAGTTTCATACCGCTGAAAACCTCAGCGCATACGGAATTGATGAAATCTCAGATTTTAATATCTGCTGCGAAGCAAAAGGAAACGGCGAATATCTGATTTACTTCCTTTTTGCATAAGCGGCAGCAAGCCTTATCCCTCTGTTCAAAAGGCAGGGGGATTTTTTATACCCAAAATCAAGAAAGGACGGTTTAACAGTCTATGAAAACAAAGTTTAAGAAAAACGGAAGGCGGCTTCTGGCGGCTGTCCTCTGCCTTGTTATGGCGGTTATGACATTGCCGATGTCCGCCTTTGCGTGGACAAGCGAGGAAGGCGTTAGCTGCACTTCCTCATTCGGGGATTACTATGTCGGCTCTGACGGAGGATACTATCGCAGCAAATCCTCTTATTCGTTCATCGTGTACGACAGCGACGGCAACACCTCTGTAAGAACAATCAGCGCTGGCAACGCCAAGCGCAAATATTTGATGACCGACAGCAGCGGAACGCACCAAGTTTACTGCGTGGAGTCGGGCATTGACTTTAATACGGGAAACAGCTATGTATCCCAGAACGGCAAAAACAGCTCCTATTTTCGCAAATTACCGACCGAAGCGCAGTTCGGCGTAATGATGGCTCTGATGTATGGTTGGCACGAGGGTAAATCCTCTCCCGTTGCGGGTACGAACACAGATGATTATGCGTTTGCGACTCAAACGATTATCTGGGAATATCAGCAGCAGCTCCGCACAAGTCCATCCGACCTGCACAGCGCAAACGGCATTGATGCGGACACTTACCGCTACTCCCTAAAGGGCAGACCTGCCGAGAAGTGTTATGATTGGATTTTGTCGCAGATGGAAAGCCACTATACCATTCCGAGCTTTGCCGCAAGAAATCAGAACAAGGCAGACACCTATACGCTCAAGTATAATCCCGACAAGCAGAATTACAGCTTGACCCTTACCGACACAAACAACACCCTCGCCAATCTGAGCCTTTCGGCAAGCGGTATTAAGGTGTCCAGAAGCGGAAATCAGTACACCTTTACGAGCGACAAGATGATTACCTCGCCCATTACGGTATCCGCACAAAAAGCCGTTGATCTGGATTGCGACGAAATGCTTATCTGGGGCTGCGTAGGCAAGCAAACAATGGTTTCGGGAGCTTCCGACCCTGTATATTTCTATTTCAAGCTCGATACCGAAACCTACGGAACGGGTCTTATCAAAAAGACCTCTGAGGACGGTGTCGTATCTGGCATCAAATTCAATATTTCTGGCAACGGCGTAAATCAAACCGTCGTGACCAAAGCAGACGGCACGGTAGATATTTCTTTGATGCCGGGGGTCTACACCGTCACAGAACAGCCGATTGACCGATATGAGCCGCAGAGCGTTCAGAGAATTACTATCGTAAGCGGTCACACCTCTACCGTGACCTTCAGCAACACGCTGAAGCATGGCAGTCTGGAGATTATCAAGAACTCCGAGGACAATCTGGTAGAGGGCGTAAAATTCCACCTTTACGGCACATCTTTAAGCGGTCTGCCCGTTGATGAATACGCCGTGACCGACGCAAACGGCGTTGCACGGTTTGAAAATGTGCTTATCAGCGGTGATGACCCTTACACCGTAGAGGAAATTGATACAGCGGTGCGCTATGTTATTCCCGCTTCCCAGACAGCGCCTATCGAATGGGAAAAGGTAACGAGCCGCAGCTTTACAAATATTCTCAAAAAATTCAATGTGACCGTAACGAAATCCGATGCTCAAACGGGTACGGCGCAGGGCGACGCTTCTCTTGCAGGTGCGGTCTACGGCATTTATAAGGGCGAAGAACTTATTGACACCTACACGACGGACAAAAACGGTCAGTTTACAACGAAGTATTATGTGTGCGGCAACGATTGGACTGTCCGAGAAATTAGCCCGTCCGAGGGCTATCTGCTTGACAGAACAATCCACAAGGTCGGTGCAGAGCCAGAGCTTTACACCGTGGAGTTTAACTCTACCGCAAATGATGTGACCGAGCAGGTCATCAAGGGCAATATTGCCATTATCAAGCATACCGACAACGGCGAAACGCAGATTGAAACACCCGAAACAGGCGCAGCCTTTGAAGTATTCCTCAAAGCGGCAGGCAGCTTTGACGCCGCAAAGGAAACCGAGCGAGATATTCTCACTTGTGATGAAAACGGCTTTGCGCAGACAAAGGATATGCCTTACGGTATCTACACCGTTCGCCAAACCTCTGGTTGGGAGGGGCGTGAGCTGATGAAGCCCTTTGATGTGTTTATCAGCAAGGACGGTCAGACCTACCGCTATCTTATCAACAACGCAAACTTTGAAAGCTATATCAAGGTCGTGAAGAAAGATGCGGAAACGGGCAACACCATTCCGTATGCAGGCGCAGGCTTCCAGATTTACGACCCGAACGGAAACCTTGTGACAATGACCTTCACCTATCCCGAAGTGACGACCATTGACACCTTTTATACCACAGCCGATGGCGAGCTTATCACGCCGCAGACCTTGGAATACGGCAAGGGCTATTCTCTGGTTGAGGTACAAGCGCCGTATGGGTATGTGCTGAACTCCGAGCCTGTCTATTTTGATGTGATGCAGGAAAACTCCGAGATTGATAGCGGCATTACCGTCATTGAGGTGGTACGCTCCAATATGGCGCAGAAAGGCACGATTACCGTATCCAAATCGGGCGAAGTATTCAGCTCCGTCAATGAAGCAGGCGGCTTGTATCAGCCTGTCTATGCGGTGCGTGGGCTTGAGGGTGCAGTCTATGAGATTACCGCAGCCGAGGATATTTATACTCTGGACGGTACACTCAGAGCTTTTAAGGGCGAGGTTGTCGATACCGTTACCACAGGCGCAGACGGTACGGCGGTAAGCAAGGAACTCTATCTCGGCAAATACGAGGTCAAGGAAATCACAGCACCGTTTGGAATGGTGCTGAACGAGGAAATTCACGCCGTTGAGCTTGTATATGCAGGTCAGAATGTCACTGTTACCGAAACCGCCACTTCTTTCTATAACGAAAGGCAGCGTATAGAAATCGACCTTATCAAGCGCCTTATGACGGACGAAGCCTACGGCATCGGCAAGAACGGCGAAATTTTTGATGTAACCTTTGGCTTGTACGCTGAAAAGGAACTGACTGCGGCAGACGGCACGGTTATCCCCGCCGACGGACTGATTGAGATTATCTCTCTTGACGAGAACGGAAGCGGCAAGGTCAAAACCGACCTGCCTATCGGGAGCTACTATGTAAAAGAGCTTGCGACCAATTCCGCATATATCTTGAACGAACAGAAATATCCCGTTGTTTTCGAGTATGCAGGACAGGAAACGGCTACCGTTCACATCACAGCCAACGGCGGCGAAGCCATTGAGAACGACATCATTTACGGCTCTGTAAGCGGTAAGAAATCCGATGAGGACGGAAATGCTCTCGGCGGTGCGGTCATCGGGATTTTCAAGACAGGCACAGAGAAATTCACAACCGAAAACGCTATCCAGACTACCGTTACGACTGCTGACGGTAGTTTTTCTTTTGAAAAAGTGCCGTATGGAACTTGGGTAATCCGTGAAATCGAAAGCCCGACAGGGTTTGTACTCTCCGAGGAAGAAATCACGGTCACAATCGGTGCGGTTGATGAGGTCGTGGAAATCGAGCTTGTCAACTACTTCATTAAGGGCAATATCGAACTGACTAAGGTTGATAAGGACTACCCCGACAACAAGCTCACAGGTGCAGAGTTTGAGGTCTATGCCGATACCAATGGCGACGGCAAGCTGGATAGTGGTGACAAGCTGCTCGGAACAATGACCGAGCTTGACGGCGGCGTTTATCAGATGAAGGAACTTCGCTACGGAAAGTACCTTGTCCGTGAGAAAACTGCTCCGACAGGCTTTATGCTTGACGAGAATGTGTATTCCGTGTCCATCGAGGAAAACGGCAAGACCTATACAGTTGAAAACGAGGCAGGCGTGGGCTTTGTCAATGCGGCGCAGAAAGGCTCTCTTAAAATCGTAAAGACTTCTTCTGACGGTAAGGTTGAGGGCTTCTCATTCCGTGTGACGGGAGCTGATGGCTATGACCAGACCTTTAAGACCGACAAAAACGGCGAGATTTTTATTGAGGGTCTGCGAATTGGCGAATACACCGTATCCGAGGTAAACGACAGCGTTTCCGCAGGATATATCCTGCCTGCCGACAAGCAGGCTACGGTCAAAGTCGGTGCTACCACAATCGTTGAGATGCACAACGAGCTTCGGAATACTCCGAAAACGGGCGATGACTTTAATCTCGCCTTGTGGGTAAGCCTTGCGGCTGCTTCCGTTCTGGGCGCAGGCGTTCTCGGCTTTGTCGGCTTTAAGAAAAAGAAAAAGGAGGACTGATTTATGGACGCAAAGACCATTATTGCAATCGTGCTTGTGGTGTTTATCGTAGGCGCTGCGGTGTGGCTGAATATCCGTAACAGAAAGAAGTAACAAGCGTGGGGCGGCTGAAAAAGCCGCCCCTTTGCTGTTTATGGAGGTAAATTTATGAGAAATCTCAAAACCATTGAGGGCAAGGTCAGAGTCGTGCTGCAAAAGGACGAGGAAGCCCGAAACGACGATATGCTGCTGTATTTGAAAGTCTGCAACGGCTGTCTGAAAGATACGGGGGCTATGCCCTTTGCCGAGGTGATGGCTCAATATAAATATCTGGGACTGCCGAGCTTTGCGAGCGTCGGCAGGACACGCCGCAAATTACAGGCGCAATATCCAGAGCTTATGGGAAACGCCCGTGTTAGGCGGCTTCGTGCCGCAGGCGAAAAGGCGTACCGCAAGTACGCTAAGGAATGAGGTGCAAAATGGAGGAAAAACGGATAAACAGCGGTTATGAAATCATAGAGAGCCATACTATCGGGAGTAATGAGCTTGTTATCGGTCATAACGCCGCAGCTCCAAACCCCTATGTGTGTTGGTACTGCAAAAACGGCTCGGATTATTTCTGGGGATATTACTGCAATCAGTTGTCCGAAGCAAGAAAAAAGCTGAATGAGCGCTATCGGCGGGAGTGCCGTATGCCCTACAATCAGCCCGATAGAAGCCAGAAAAGCCGTGATGACCGTGAGCGATAAAAAGGTATATGACTGCAAGACCTGTCCTTATCCCCGATATAAGGACGGGTCTGTTATTTTCTGCGATGTCTGTATCCGAAAGATTTTAGATGAGCAGAACGAGAAAAAAGAACGAAAGGAGCAGCCGAATGAGTGAGGAAAAGAGAAAGCTCGGTGATTACGAGATTATCCAGAGCATCTATATCGGAGATAAAGAGGTCGTGTTCGGCGTAGATAAAAAAGACCCGTATCCCTTTATGGTGTGCTGCTGCGATTACCACAACCCTCTGTCAGCGGCGTGGCCGACAGAGGGTGTGGCTTCGGACGATTATATGGAAGCAATGCAGATTTTTGTTGACCGAGTACAATCACAGATTGACCGCACCAAAGCGGAGCTTGCCAAATTCCCATTTGACAAGACGGTGTTTACAAAGGAACATTGTATCCCCGATGACGGTATGCGCAACATTGTTGGCAAGGTAGTCGTTATCAATTCCGAGCCGAAGCGCTATGAATATCAGCACCCCGCCTATCAGCTTGTGTTGGCTGACGGAGGAAACGGAGCTATCGGCGGCAGAGGTCGGGCGGTGTTTGGCACTTGCCTTGCCACAGGCGAACAAGCCAGATGGGAAAGGTACGATGTGCTTGGAGAAATCAAGCCCGAATGTATGCCCGATTGGGCGAAAGAAGCACTTGCTAAAATCAAGGCGCAGGAAAAAGAGAAAAAGCAGAAAAGTCGGGAGGAACGCTGATATGGAGATACGAGCCTTAACCTCTGCCGAACAGAAATACACCTATGCCCAGAGTATGCAGCTTGAGGGACAGACCGCCAATATCGGTCATCTGCGAGGGGATTTTGACAGTTCTGGATACGGCTTTTATACCACTTGGACGGACACCCGAACACAATGGAAAACGGACGAGTTCAAGGCGGAGTTTGACGAGGTTATCAACGCTCTGCGCTCCGATAAATACGGACTGCTGAAAAGCCGTTCCGATATGAGTGCGTTTGCAAGGCAGTATGCGGATAGTGCATTTAAGGGCAACTATTGCACGGAGTACGGTTTCCGAGTGGATACGGAGAAACACGCCTATCTGCTGCGCTGCAACCCCACAAGGGGCGACTACAATTTTTATTGCTACTGCTTTGTAAAGGAATGGCTTGATAAGCACATTCAGAAAGCCGAGCAAGGTATCCGCTTTATTGACCCGAACTATAAGGAGCTGTTCCGTATCCCCGACGGCGGCAGGATAATCGTAACGACCTCTTGGGGAGAAAAGCGGGAACATTCCTGCCGCTTTATAGATGAATGTCATACCGAGGTCGGCAACAACATTTTTCATATCTGCGAGTTTGCCGAGCGTATGCAGCAGAACGGGGCGACCTACGAGCCGAAGCAGGCGGAGCAGCCGCCCCAGAAAGCGCCGAGGAAAAACGACTATGAGCGATAAAGGAGGATTGCGATATGGCTGTTAATCAGAAAGCCGTCAAAGTCTTGAACAAGGTTTTGGAAGCAGGCTTTACCGATGAAAAAGCAATTTCCGCTATGACGATGGACGATATTCTCTCTATGCAGGGTATCACGGTTGCGGATATTGCCCTTATCAACGACCTGCAAAAGAGCATTAAAGCAAACAGGGTCATTTCCTTTCTCGGCGGTGCTGCCGATGAGTAAGAACGACCGAATAACGAAAACAGAATAAGGAGGTGCAAATTCTATGGCTGCGAAGTATCAGCTAATTACGGAGCTGTATCGGCGCACAGGTATTGCGGTTGCAAAAAATCCGCAGGCGTGGCAGAGCTTTTTAGCTGCTGCTTGCCGCAACTATAAATGCCGCTTTGACGAACAGCTTTTAATCTATGCGCAGCGCCCCGACGCTATCGCCGTCGCAGAGCTTGACACTTGGAACAAGCGATTTAAGCGTTGGGTAAACAAAGACAGTAAGGGTATCGCTGTTTTCGACCCGAAGGGTCGCAGGAATACCCTTAAATATTATTTTGATGTTTCGGACACGCACGACGGATATTACGGCAGCCGCCCCGTCCCGATATGGCAGATGAACGGACGATATGAGCAGGCTGTTATCGAAAGGCTCTCCGACAGGTTTGGCAATGCGGAAAGCACCGACCTTGCTTCTGCCCTAATCGAAACTGCGAAAAACGCCGTTGAGGATAATCTGCAAGACTATTTCTCTCAGCTCAAAGATTTCACAAGGGACAGCTTCTTGGAGGAATTGGACGACTTTAATGTAGAGGTCTGTTACAGGCGGCTGGTAACAAACAGCGTTGCATTTATGCTGATGAGCCGCTGCGGTCTGGATACAACGGAGCATTTCGACCGAGAGGATTTTGAGAACATTATCAACTTCAATACGCCTGCGACTATCAACGCCCTCGGCATTGCCACAAGCGACATTTCCGAAATGGCTCTCAAGGAAATTTCTCTTGCGATACAAAATCTGCAAATCGCAGAGAAAGGCGCAAATCGCACCTTTGTACCAGAAAGCAAAAGCCAATATAATAAAGACAGAACACAACCCGAAAGGAGCGAAAATAATGAACGAAATCACTTACAGCAGGCAGGGCGATTATCTTATTCCCGACCTGACATTACCGACCGAGCAAGAAATTCCGCTTGGCAGATACGCACAGATGCACAGGAGCTATCTGGAACAGCACAAGCGAGTGACCTATCTCAATCTGCTGACATCGGGCAAGCTGAACGAGCATCTGTATCAGACCGAGCAGACAGCACTCCAAAGGTTGGAGCTTCTGACGAAGCAGCTTTCAGCCGAACAGGGCGTGACGGAGGAGCTGAAAGAGAAAGCCCCGATGCAATGGGTGCAGAGAATGAGCAACATCCGCAGCCAAGCGGAGGAAGTGATTATGACCGAGCTGATTTACAAGTAAGCGTTGCCAATGCCGATGAGGTCAAGGTCAATCTTCCCACCGTAGAGGAACAAATCGAAATGATAGGCGAAGCAGAGGACGAAAAATCCTCTGCTTTTGCTGTTTCACAGGAAGATATTGACTCTGTTCTGACAAGAGGAAGCGGCTTTCAAGACGGAAAATACCGTATCTACCGTCAGTTTCAGAAATATGAGGACAGTAAAAGTAATATCGCTTTTCTCAAAAAGGAATACGGCATAGGCGGCGGAACGCACCTTTACCCCGACGGAACAAACGGCGGCGAATGGCACGACGGCAAAGGTATCGGCATTGAAAAGCACGGGTCATATACAAACCCAGACTTGCGGCTCAGTTGGTCTAAGGTTGAAAAGCGGCTGCGTGAGCTGATAAAGGCAAACCGCTATCTCAATCCGAAAGAAAAAGACTATTATGCCGATTATCTGGAGAGCGTGTCAGCTCCCCAATATGAGGTTGACGCCCAAAGGAAAATGGCAAGGCAGCGTTTTATAGACGCTCATCGTGACTTGCCGCCTGCCGACAAACGGGATACCCTTGCCCTGCGACTGTCGGACTTTATCCGTGACTTGGACGGGTACGAAAAAGACCTGTTATCCAATGTGGAGCGTTCCGACCTTGCCGATGTTACGGCTGAGCAAATGGAACAGCACTTGTCCGACCCCGCTACCGTTCAACAGCTCCTTGATTTTTTTACCCAGATACAATGGAAAACGACATCAGTTTTCAGCCGCAGCAATGCGTGGAAATTTTCCGAAGAATTGCGGGAGCTGTATCCGCTTCGCTATCTCTACAACGAGGGCGATGTGGTGTATATCGGCGCAGATAAGTACGAAATCACAGATTTTGACGAAAGCGCCGTGTCGCTCCGAAATGCAGAGTTTCCGTTGTTCGGCAAGGAATACAGCCGAGAGGATTTTGAGGAAAAGCTCAAGGAAAATCCCGCAAACGACCATCTGAAAGTTGTCGTGACCGAAAAGCAGCGAACAGAAGCACCGTCCGAGAAAAAGCCAGACGGAATACAGTTTTCTATCGGCTTTTCTGAACACCCTGCTTTTTACGACAGGCAGCTTAATGACCGTTATACGGATTTGAGCTTTGCCCTCGGAAACAAGCTGCTTGGTGTTCTGGACGAAAAACAGCACCGAGAGCGTGAAAGCAAGGAAATCGGTTGGTATCACAAGACGGATTTTGAGATTACTGCTACAGTCGGCGGCGAGGACTTTCACTATGAGGGGCGCTTTGATGTTGGCGACGGCGAGGGCGACCTTATCGCCCATATCAAGAATTATTATGATTACTGCCTGTCACCGCAATGCCCGTTTATCCCCGAATGGAAGCGACAGGGCGAGGATTATTACCGAGAACGGATGGAAAGTCTGCGCTCGGGGCGTGATGTGTTTGTCCCGTTCTTGGAGCAGAATACCGAGCTGACGCCAGAGGACGAAAAGCTCCTTGCCGAGATTTTGGCTACCGAAAGCGACTGGTACAGAAAAGCCGAAGAAGCAGAACGACCGTCTGCGGCAGATGAGATGATTGCCTATGCGGAAAAGGTTGCTTCGGAATATGAATCCGAGCCGCAAGAGGAACGCTTTGAGATTTTGATGACCTCAGATGCGTTTCCCGACCCCGAAGATGTTTATGCTATCTGGGATAATGTCCGAGAGAAATATTACGCCGATGATTACGGTAAAATTCTGACCTATCCCACAGAGGAAGCGGCAAATGAGGGCTTGGCGGCAGTCAAGAAAGCGGTTGCCGACAAAGAAGCCGAGGAATGGCTGTATGTGGAACGGGCTAAACAAGGTTTAGATCCCGTTCCCACACAGGACAACGCCGACCTTATCGGCAAGGAAATCACGATAGACAACCGCAAATATGTTGTGGATAGCGTCGGCAGGATAAGCGGCGATGTGTCCCTGCGTGACATCACTTTTCAGAACAGCACAGGCTTTCCAATTAACCGAGTGGAGAAAATCGGCTATATCCGAAGCCTTTTGGAACAGACAAAAGCCGAATTACCGCCCGAAGAAAAGGCAGAAGCTCCAGCCGCTTTATCTGTTGACCGTCACAATTTCCGCATTACCGATGACACGCTCGGCGTAGGCGGAGCAAAAGAAAAGTTCCGCAACAATATGGCTGCTATCAATCTTCTGCACGAGCTTGAAATCGAAAACCGCCTTGCCACACCCGAAGAACAGGAAATCCTATCTCGGTATGTCGGTTGGGGCGGTTTGTCTATGGCGTTTGACGAACACAATGCGGCTTGGGCTGACGAGTTTAAGGAGCTGTATGTGAGCCTTTCTCCAGAGGAATACAACGCCGCTATGGAGTCAACGCTGACCGCCTTTTATACGCCGCCCGTTGTTATCAAGGCAATGTACGAAGCGCTCGACCGCTTGGGCTTCTCACAGGGCAACATCTTAGAGCCTTCCTGCGGCACAGGTAATTTCTTTGGTTTGCTGCCCGAAAGTATGGCAGGCTCAAAGCTACACGGCGTAGAGTTAGACCCGCTGACGGGCAAAATCGCAAAGCAGCTCTACCAGAAAGCCAATATTGCCATAGAAGGCTTTGAGAAAACAAAGCTCCCAGACGACCATTTTGATGTGGTTATCGGCAATGTGCCTTTTGGAGAAATCCGTGTAAACGACAGCCGATACAACGCCCAGAAGTTTCTCATACACGATTACTTTTTCGCAAAGGCACTTGATAAAGTCCGTGCCGGCGGCGTTGTGATGTTCATTACCTCTAAGGGAACAATGGACAAAGCAAGCCCAGAGGTAAGAAAGTATATTGCCCAGAGAGCCGAGCTATTGGGCGCAATCCGTCTGCCAGATAACACATTCCGTGCCAACGCAGGCACAGAGGTCACAAGCGATATTCTCATTCTGCAAAAGCGTGACCGTGTAATTGATGTTGAGCCAGATTGGGTCTATCTGGATACGGACGAAAACGGCGTTACGATGAACAGCTATTTTGTTCAGCACCCAGAAATGGTGCTTGGACAAATGCGGCTTGAAAGCACACGCTTCGGGAAATCAGAGCCTGCCTGCAAAGCCTATGAGGATAAATCGCTGTCCGAGCTGCTTCACGATGCCGTTCAAAGGATAAACGGCGAAATCACAGAGCTTGATAATGAGATAGACCAAATCTCCGACGAACAGGACACCTCAATTCCCGCCGACCCGAATGTACGCAACTTCTCATTTGCTCTGGTAGACGGCAAGGTTTATTTCCGAGAGAATGACCGTATGCCCCCTGCCACCGTATCAATGACGGCGGAAAACCGTATCAAGGGACTTATAGAAATACGGGATTGTGTGCGCAGGCTCATTGAGTATCAGACCGAGGATTATCCAGAGGAAATGATACGCACCGAGCAGGAAAACCTAAACCGCCTGTACGACAGTTATACCGAGAAATACGGTCTTATCAACAGCCGAGGGAATTATCTTGCTTTTGCGTCGGACGAAAGCTATTTCCTTTTGTGTTCTCTGGAAGTGCTTGACGACGAGGGCAATTTCAAACGCAAAGCGGATATGTTCACGAAGCGGACTATCAAGCCGCACCGTGAAATAACCTCGGTTGAAACATCGAGCGAAGCTCTTGCCCTATCCATTGGAGAGAAAGCCCGTGTTGATTTGCCCTATATGGAACAGCTTACGGGCAAAACGCAGGATGAGCTTGTGCAGGATTTACAAGGCGTTATCTTCAAAGTGCCGAACTCCGAGCCTGTTTCTTATGTAGCCGCAGACGAGTATCTGTCTGGCAATGTCCGCACGAAGCTCGTTATTGCACAAGCGGCAGCGAAGAATGACCCAGAGCTTGCGGTCAATGTGGAAGCCTTGAAGCAGGTCATCCCGAAAGACCTGTCCGCTGCCGAAATTTCCGTCCGTCTGGGAACGACTTGGATACCGCAGGAGGATATTCAGCAATTTGTTATGGAGCTGCTTACTCCGTCGCAGTACGCCAGAGGAAAAATCAAGGTGCGCTACACCGAGTTTAACGGCGATTGGTTTATTGAGAACAAAAGCTCCGACTTCGATAATGTCAAGGCAAACAGCACCTACGGTACAAAGAGGGCTTCCGCCTACCGCATTATTGAGGATACTCTGAACCTGCGTGATGTCCGTATTTTTGACTATGTGTATGATGAACACGGCAACAAAAAAGCGGTGTTCAATGCCAAGGAAACGACGGCAGCACAGGCAAAGCAGGAAGCCATCAAGCAGGCGTTTGCGGATTGGATATGGAAAGACCCAGAACGACGAAACCGCCTTGTTCGTTATTACAACGACACTTTTAACTGTATCCGTCCCCGTGAGTATGACGGCAGCCATATCACTTTCGGCGGTATCAGCCCAGAAATCACACTAAGACCACACCAAGTAAACGCTATCGCCCATATTCTTTACGGCGGCAATACGCTCCTTGCCCACAAGGTAGGCGCAGGCAAGACCTTTGAAATGGTAGCCGCCGCACAGGAAAGCAAGCGGCTCGGACTTTGCCAGAAATCAATGTTTGTTGTTCCCAATCACCTTGTCGGTCAGTGGGCTTCTGAATATCTGCGACTCTATCCGAGCGCCAATATTCTTGTCACGACCAAGCAGGATTTTGAAACGGGCAACCGCAAGAAGTTCTGCGGTCGCATTGCTACGGGCGACTACGATGCGGTCATCATCGGACACAGTCAGTTTGAAAAAATCCCGATGAGCGTGGAACGCCAGAAAATGCAGTTGGAAAAACAGCTCTTTGATATAGAACGAGGTATTGAAGATGTGCAGGCTTCCAAAGGCGAACAATTCACGGTCAAGCAGCTTATGAAAACCCGCAAGGGCATCAAAGCAAAGCTCGACAAGCTCAATGATACCAAGCGCAAGGATACGGTAATCGACTTTGAACAGCTCGGCGTTGACCGCCTGTTCATTGACGAGAGCCATTTTTACAAGAATTTGTATCTCTATACCAAAATGCGCAGAGTGGGCGGCATTGCCCAAACCGAAGCCCAAAAGTCAAGCGACCTCTTTATGAAGTGCCGCTATTTGGATGAAATCACGGGCAACCGAGGAACGATTTTCGCAACGGGTACGCCCGTCAGCAATTCTATGGTGGAGTTGTACTCGGTGCAGAGATATTTGCAGTACGACACTTTGGTACGGAATGGTTTGCAGCATTTTGACAGTTGGGCTTCCACCTTCGGAGAAACCATAACGGCTCTGGAGCTTGCCCCAGAGGGGTCAAGCTACCGCCCGAAAACAAGGTTTGCCAAGTTTCACAACCTGCCAGAGCTGATGCAGATGTTCCGTGAGGTAGCCGACATTCAGACTGCCGATATGCTGAAGCTCCCCGTGCCAAAGGTCAATTACCGCAATATCAAGGTCGCTCCGAGCGAAATCCAAACGGAAATGGTTGCTTCCCTCGCAAAGAGAGCCGAGAAAGTCCGTGACAGACTTGTAGAGCCGTATATCGACAATATGCTGAAAATCACAAATGATGGGCGCAAGCTGGCACTTGACCAAAGGCTAATCGACCCGATGCTGCCAGACTTTGAAAACAGCAAGGTCAACGCCTGCGTGGATAATGTGTACCGTATCTGGGCGGAAAATGCCGATACACGGGCGACGCAGCTTGTATTCTGCGACCTGTCAACGCCTAAAAACGACGGCGCTTTCAATGTTTACGACGATATACGAACAAAGCTGACCGACAAGGGTATCCCAGCGGAGCAGATACGCTTTATTCACGAAGCGACTACCGACGCACAGAAAAAGGAGCTGTTTGCAAAGGTCAGAAGCGGCGAAGTGCGTGTTCTTTTAGGCTCTACCCCGAAAATGGGAGCAGGTACGAATGTGCAAGACAGACTCAAAGCCATTCATAATTTGGACTGTCCGTGGCGACCGAGCGACCTTGAACAGCGGCAAGGACGCATTGAACGGCAAGGCAATATGTTCCCAGAGGTTGAGGTCTATCGCTATGTTACCGAGCAGACCTTTGACGCCTACCTCTATCAGTTGGTAGAGAGCAAGCAGAAATTTATCAGCCAGATAATGACGAGCAAAAGCCCCGTCCGTTCTGCCGAAGATGTGGACGAGGTTGCGCTGTCCTTTGCCGAGGTTAAAATGCTTGCCACAGGCGACGAGCGTTTCAAGGAGAAAATGGACTTGGATATACAGGTATCGAAGCTGCGTGTGCTCAAACAAAGCTATCTGTCCGAGCATTACGACCTTGAGGACAGGATACTCAAATTCTATCCGCAGACCATAAAGGAGTATGAGGAACGCATTGCGAGCTACGAAAGTGACAAGGCTCTTGCCGAGCAGCACAAGCCGCAGGGTGAGGACAAGTTCTGTCCAATGACCATAAAAGGCGTGCCCCTTACCGAGAAAGCAGCCGCAGGCGAAATGCTCCTTGCCGTATGCAAGGAAAATACTCTTGCAAATCCCGTGGAAATCGGCAGCTACCGTGGTTTTAGAATGGAGGTTTATTATGATATGCTCAACACCCATTACTGCCTAAACCTTTGCGGAAAAGCAAAGCACAAGGTGGAGTTAGGCAGCGATGCACTCGGCAATCTGACCCGAATTGAAAATGAACTTGCGAAAATCCCTGTAAAATTGGATGTCGCAAAGACAAAACGGACGGAAACCGTCGAGCAGCTCCAAACTGCAAAAGCAGAGGTTGAAAAGCCGTTTGCTTTTGAAGATGAGCTGCGGGAAAAGACGGAACGGCTGAACGCTCTCAATATCGAGCTTAATCTGAATGAGAAAGACCGTTCCGTTATGGACACCGAGCCAGACCAGAGCGAGGAACAACCCGAAAGAAAATGTGCAAATCGAGAGAGATAATGCTGTTTGTATATTTGTAATGACCTTTTTGGGGCAGTATAATAGGTACAAGAAGTATTAAATCGGAGGTGAAAACCGTGCTTGATAATTTCAAATTTGAAACCTTTGTCGATGCGCACAGCAATATTTTCGAGGAATATCTAAGCTCCGTCATATCCAAGCTGCGAGAAACCAATTCCGAATACCGTTCCATAGAGGAAAAGATAGAGAGCCTTTACAGGCAGTATCCGAAAGTGATGGCGGTATTCGATACGGAGAAATCAAGCGATTTATCCGAGCAGGAATGTACGGCGCTGATAGAAATTCTGGAGCTTCGGGCAAAGCTCTGCGATATGCAGCAGGAAGCAATTTATTTCCGAGGTTGCTATGACAGCGTGGGGTATCTGAAAAAGGCAGGCATTTTATAACCGAGAACGGCGGCATTGGCGAAAAGCTGATGCCGCTTTTACATAGCCGCAGGGGTGGAAAAATTTATATTTGTATGATATAATCGTAAAAAATAGCAGGAGGTTATTATGGAAAGACATATAGGATTATGGAAAAAAGAATATGAAAATAATAAGCCTACCGTAGCGGAGTTAATTATAGATGGTAATCACATAGAATTTTATAATCGAGATGTGCAGGGAATAAATGCATGTGCATATATTGGTGAAGATGGTACTTGCCGTTATAAAGTTTTTACAAACGGGTCTGACCGATATGGAAAATATAGAACACTTGATAATGCAACAAGCTACAGAGTTCTTTATGTGCTGAAACAGAATTGTGATTATCAAAAAGGATTAAATATAGAGCATATTAAGTCAGCTTCTTTTATTATACCAGAGCTAGTGGACTGGCTTAGTATTCGCACTGTAGATTGGGGGGCGACTGAACAAGAGAATTTGATTGCTGTTGAAGCGAAACTGCCCAATATTGTCTTGAAAGAGAAAAATCCAAAAATTGAAATATACTTTGAAGCTGGCAGTTCTTTATTCAATCCTGATGTTGATGATAGGATTGCTGTTGAAATAAGAAATCAACCACGGGTAAGAATAGTGTATGATGAGCCCTCAGATGTGAGGAAGGTTCATAATGATATAAGGGCGACAATGCAGTTTTTCAGCCTAATGATAGGGCATATAACGGATGTTCTTGATATTCGCCTTGATGTTCAAAATCAAGACTTGAAAAGCTGGCTATATATCAATGAAGATTTTTCGTATAATTTGCGTACCATCCCTATACTTGACAGACCTCGAACTAAATTGAAAATGGTAGAGGAAAACATTAAAAGTTATTTTGAAACTTGGTATGATTTTTATTTCGATGATAAATTTGAGCTAATTCGTGAAATGTACTTTGAGGGAAATAGGCGAAAAGATATTTATGCACAAGATATTCTTGTCCAATATGTAAGAATATTAGAGGGGTATCATTTGAGAATTACAAACGATGAAGAAGTAGCAAGCACATTGGACAAAGATATTAAAGATATGATATTTACGGATGATGGAAAGAGATTGTTTACTCCGATTTTTGAAAAGACAGGTTGGTCCTTTAATTCAAAACACGCAAAAAAAGTGGCTTCGTGGATTGCATCTGGATTTGTATTGAAAACAACACTTTCTCAGAGATTAAAGTCTTTGGACGGTCAATATTTCGATATAATTGCGAAAAATGCAGATGATATTGCAAGATTAGAGAAAATCTCTATACCGTCTGAACTCGAATCCAAGAGAGATTTTGATTATTTTCAGAGAATTGCAGATACGAGGAATTATTATTCTCATTACAAAACAGATGCAAAAAATGTTCTGAATTTTACTCAGATGTGCAACACAATAAATGTTTTAAAAGCATTGATAATAATGATATTCTATACACATATGGGAATGTCATCTGATGATGCCAGAAAAATAATCATATGGGATAATGAGCTGCATTTTCAAACAATGCGCCTTCGTAAAGATGGAGAACGACCCAATCAAGAATAAAACTAATAAGTACATAGCCGAGTGGTTTTCACTTAACGAAAATCACTCGGCTTTTTCTATTTCTGGAGGTGATTTGATTGAATGAGAAGCAGCAGACCCTATGTGCAGCTTGACCCTGCGGTTATCGAACAGGCACGGCAAATGGACTTACTCTCCTATCTCAGAACTTACGAGCCGAACAATCTGGTGCGTGTCGGCGGCAGCGTTTACTGCACCAGAGAACACGACAGCTTAAAAATTTCTAACGGCAAATGGTTTTGGTGGTCGAGAGGTATCGGCGGCGTTTCCGCCCTTGACTATCTTATCAAGGTCAAGGATTACGGATTTGTCGAAGCCGTCGAAGCTCTGACGGGCGGTGCGGTTGAATGGACGCCGCCGCAAACGCAGAAAAAGGACGAGCCGAAAGTTCTGCTATTGCCGCCGAAGAACAAGGATTGCAGCCGAGTAATGCAGTACCTTTTCGGGCGTGGCATTGATTATCAGCTCATACAGGAGTGCATTGCGGACGGTACGATTTACGAAAGTGCCGATTATCACAACGCCGTTTTTGTGGGCAAGGATAAAAGTGGAACAGCCAAGTATGCCGCCTTGCGCAGCACGCTCGGAAGTCCCTTTAAGCAGGACGCTTCGGGAAGTGACAAGCGATATTCGTTCCGATTGCTTGCAAAAGAGCCGACAAACATGGTGCATTTATTTGAAGCAGCCATTGATTTACTGTCCTATGCGACCTACCTTAAATGCGAGGGCAAGGACTATCGGACACAAAATCTGCTCTCTTTGTCGGGCGTATATCAGCCCAAAAAGGAGCTGAGCGAAAGCAAAGTTCCCATTGCGCTGTCCACTTATCTCAAAGAAAATCCGCAAATCAAGACCGTTGTTCTGCATCTTGACAATGACAAAACGGGCAGGCTGTGTACTGCCGCCTTAATCGAATTACTGAAAAAGGACTATGAAATCGTTGATTCTCCGCCGCCTGTCAGCAAGGATGTCAACGATTTTTTAATGTCTTATCTGGGACTTTCAAGGCAAAAGCCCGTCCGTGAAAGGAGTGATGTCCGTTGATTGTGCAGTAGGTTTTCTGAAAAAAGTGCAGCCAAACTACCCCTAAATTTAAGAACGAAAGTGAGGAAATGACGATTGAAAAACTATGATGTGACCCTTACCGCCCACTATGAAAAGACTGTTTCCGTTTGCGCCGACAGCCCCGAACAGGCGGCGGAGAAAGTCAAAATCATTCTCTTTGATACCGACCTTATCGAGTTTTCCAATGAGGATTTTGTCTGCGGCGAAGCCGATATTACCGAGCATAGCGAGGACGGTCTTGACGATACCGATGAGGAAGAATTGTCCGAAGAAGATGATTGCTCGGACTGTCCGTACTTCTGCCCCGTGTGCGGAGAATGTCTGTATGAGGACGGGTGCGAAGAATGATATGTCTTACCAAGCACTGAATTTGGCTAACCAAATTCGCTTGTTAGGGGGCTGCCCCTAATACCCCGTGAAAACAGAAAGGAGTTTGAGAATGAGTGAGTTTATATTTTTCATCATCGGCATAATGCTCGGCGGGCTGACGGGCGTTGCGATTATGTGCTGTTTGCAGATAAACAGTCTGTCCGAGAGAGAGGAAGTGAAAAATGCGAAAACGAAATGTGCAGATACTTTTTCGTCTGACTGAGGAAGAAGCTGAGCAGCTTAAAGAGCTTGTGCGAAAATCGGGTCGTTCAAAAGAAGCATTCCTCAGAGAAACGGTAAAGGGCTACCGCCTGTGCGAGAAGCCCGACCCAGAGTTCTATAAAATGCTGCGAGAGCTGTCGGCTATCGGCAACCGTATCAATCAGCTTGCGGTCAAAGCAAACGCCCTCGGCTTTATCGACACGCCAATGCTCCGAGAGGAAGCGAGAAAATGGCACGAGTTCCAAATCGAAATCCGCAAGAGGTATCTGCTTCCCCGCAAGGTATCTTAATGGCGGTCTGCGAGATATAGGATGTGCGTGGCAGGCTCGACCACCCGATTGACTACGCAGAAAATCCCGAAAAGACCGCCAACCCCAAATACACCGAAGCTGATTTACAGGCTATGGTCGATGTAATGGAGTACGCCACCAATAAGGATAAGACCGAACAGCGTTTCTTTGTCACGGGCGTAAACTGCGACCCGACTACCGCCAGAGATGAAATGATGGTTGCTAAAGCCCAATGGAGCGACACGAGTGAGATTGTCTGTTATCACGGCTTCCAGAGTTTTAAGTCTGGCGAGGTCACGCCAGAGCAGGCGCACGAGGTCGGGGTCAGACTTGCCGAGAGAATGTGGGGCGACAGATTTCAAGTCATTGTTGCCACCCACCTCAACACCGAGTGCCTGCATAACCATTTTGTAGTAAACTCCGTTTCCTTTGCGGACGGCAAGCACTATCACGACAACAAAGCAAACTTGCGGCTGCTCCGTCAGCGCTCCGATGAGCTTTGCCGTGAGTATGCTCTGTCCGTTATCGAACACCCAAGCGGCAAGAAAAAGCCCTATGCTCTTTATCAAGCGGAAAAACAAGGACGCCCCACAAGAGATAATGTGGCAAGGCAAGCAGTTGATGAAGCCATTGCAAAATCCTACACACTGAAAGACTTTGACCGCATTATGGCGGAGATGGGCTACCGTGTGAGCTTTGACCCCAATCGCAAGTATTGGACGATTATCGGAAAGGGCTGGCAAAGACCGAAGCGGCTCTATAAGCTCGGAGAGGATTATACCAACGACAGAATAACGGAGCGTATCAGTCAGAACTCCTACGCTGTAAGGCTTGACCGATTTACCGCCCCACCGAAGCAGGTCAAGGTCTATCGGGTCAAGGGGTCGCTTTCGGATATTAAGAAAATCGGCGGTTTGCGTGGACTTTATCTCCATTACTGCTACAAGCTCGGTATCCTGCCGAAGAACAAAAAACAGAATTACGCTCGGCTTCATTATCTACTAAAGGACGACCTTATGAAAATGGAAGCCATAGCAAAAGAAACAAGGCTGCTTTGTCGGAATCACATTGATACGGCACAGCAGCTTTTGTCATACAAAGGCTCGTTGGAAACGGAAATGTCCGCCTTGCTTGAAAAGCGTAAGGAGCTTTACTCCAAATCCCGTTCCGCAAAGGACGAGGATACAAAATCACAGGTCAAGTCAGAGCTATCCGACATTTCCAAACGCCTTAGTATTCTGCGAAAGGAGGTCAGACTTTGCGAGGGTATCGCCGCCCGTAGCGACACCCTTAAAGAAAAACTCGCAGCTATACGGGCAGATGAACAAGAAAAGCAAAGAAAGGAGCTGACAAAGAATGAACACAGGCGGCGAAGCGGCAGAACAAATCGTCCGAATGAGCTTGGAGGGATTTGAGGTCGCTGCAAAAATCACAGGCGCAGGAGCGAAAAATATCGCCATCCTGCTGTATTCCATTCTGAAAGAAGAAAAGAAAACCAAAGGTAAGGCACGGCTTTCCTCAATGCTGCGCTCTGGAAAAGAGCTGAAGGTCTTTACCGTGAAAAACGACGACCTCAAAACATTCACGCAGGAAGCCAAAAAGTACGGCGTTCTTTATTGCGTCCTTGCAGACCGCAAGAATAACGACCCTAATGCAGAGGTCGATGTTATCGCCCGTGCGGAGGACGCATCGAAAATCAGCCGTATCGTGGAACGCTTCCACCTTGCGTCGGTGGATACCGCTTCTATTGTGACCGAAGCGGAGAAATCCAAAGACGCAAAGGACGGACAGCCAGAACCAGAAATCACAACGCCCGAAAAGACAGAAAAGGACAAGCTGCTTGACGAGCTTATGGGTAAACCTGTCGGTAAGGAGGAAAACGCCCCAAACCCCTCGGTGGCAAAGACCGAAAAATCCCCTCAGTCCGAGCCTACCTCAGAGAAGCAAAGCAAATCCGCAGAGGGGGCTACTATGACTAAGGAAAAACCTTCTGTCAAAGAGGAACTGCGGAAAATCAAAGAGAGCCGCAAAGAACAGGAAGCGGACAAAGGCACTTTCGCCCTGGACAAAAGCGGAGCTTTCGACAGGGCTAAGAGTGCCAACGGCAAGACCGAACACAAACAGCCCCAGAGAAAAAAGAAACACAAAAAATCCAAAGAAGCGAGGTAAACAAGTATGAGTATCTATGATGTATTCAGCGGCGGCAGCAAGCCGTTTGACAAAGAACAATGGGCTGACCAGAAGCAGGCACAGCGCAAAGAAGCCTATGAGCTGATTGACAACACCTGCTCCGAAATGATGAGCAGCGGCGATAGCTTCCGTCAGTATCTTGATGTGCAGGGACGGTTTGACCGCTATTCCGTAAACAACGCCATTTTGGTATCGGCACAGATGCCAGAAGCAACGCAGCTCAAAGAAAAAGCTGCTTGGAAACAGAGCCGTGTCTATGTGAATAAGGACGCACAGAAAGTCGTTATCCTTGAACCGAGCAAGGAATACACCCGTGATGACGGCTCTAAGGCGGTCGGCTACAACGCAAAAGAGGTCTATGACATTTCCGAAACCTCTGCAAAGGACAGACAGGAAGCGCAGGAAAAGAAATCTATGCGTGAACTTGTGTCGGCACTCATTGACGCAAGCCCCGTGCCTTTTGTACCTGTTGCAGACCTTGAAATGCCTGCCTACTACGATAGCGAACAGCAGAGCATTTTTATCCGCACGGGTCTTAACGAGGAACAGCTTTTCGTGAGTATGGCAAAGGAAGTATCAGCGGCGGTCTTTGACTTTAAGCATAACGAAAGCCGAGAAGCGTCCGAGTTCAAATCCTACTGCGTGGCGTATATGGTAAGCTCCCGATACGGCGTTGATACCAGAGGTTTTAATTTCTCCAGACTTCCGAAAGAGCTTGCGGAAACGGATACGCAGGTGTTCAAGGGAGAGCTTTGCTCTATGCGTGATGTTCTGGGTGAAATCCAGAGCGAAATGTATAAGAGTATGGAGAAGAACAAGCCTGCCAAAAGCAAGGAACAGGAACGATAAACGGAGGTACAGCCTATGAGAGAAGAACGATACCACATCGCACTTGATAAGTACGATAAAAATATCGTTATCAATGCGCTCAACACCCTGCGTACACGGCAGTTACAGGAGGAACGCCCCACCGAGCCTGTTGACGAGCTGATTAGCAAGGTAGCACACGCCCCGACAAAGAAATTCAAAGTCGTGCATTGCAGGTGCAATGAGGAACGATAACGACAAAAAGACGAGCCTAATCCTTTCCGCCTGCGGCGTCGTTCCCGTCGTGTGGCTTGCTCTGCTGACCGCCCCTTATGTGGGCGGCGGCATTGTAGAGATAATCCGAGGGCTGACCGATGCTATGGGCAGTCCCTTTGCCATAACCGTATGTGAGGACAGCGTAAAGACTGTCCTTATTTTTTTAGCCGCATACGGTATGGCTATCGGTATTTATTTCTCCACACGCAGGAACTACCGCAGGCGTGAGGAACACGGCTCTGCAAAATGGGGCAACGCCGATGCGCTGAATAAGAAGTATCGGGATAAAGACCCGTCCGAGAACAAGCTGCTGACCCAGAATGTCCGCATTGGTCTTGACGGAAAAAAACACCGCCGAAATCTCAACATTTTAGTCTGCGGCGGCTCTGGTGCAGGCAAAACACGCTTTTTCTGTAAGCCTAACGCTATGCAATGCAATACCTCTTTTGTGGTGCTTGACCCAAAGGGTGAAATCGTCCGTGACATCGGCGGTCTGTTGGAGAGCAAAGGCTATGAGGTGCGTGTCCTTGACCTAATCAATATGCACCGCAGCCATTGCTACAATCCCTTTGTGTATCTGCGCAACGACAACGATGTGCAGCGTTTGGTAACGAATCTGTTTAAGGCAACTACGCCAAAAGGCTCACAGTCGCAAGACCCGTTCTGGGATACGGCGGCAAGTATGCTGCTTCTTGCGTTGGTGTTTTATCTCAAATACGAAGCTCCGCCCGACGAGCAGAATTTCCCTATGGTTATGGAGCTGCTTCGTGCAGGCGAAGTCCGTGAGGACGACGACAGCTATGTAAGCCCTCTGGACGAGCTGTTTGACCGTCTGGAAATGGTAAACCCAGAGCATATCGCCCTCAAGTATTACAGGGATTATCACTCTGGCTCGGCAAAGACCTTAAAGAGTATTCAAATTACGCTTGCCGCAAGGCTTGAAAAATTCAATCTGGAGAGCCTTGCAGGGCTTACCGCCACCGATGAGCTTGACCTGCCGAGTCTGGGAGAAAAGAAAGTCGCCTTGTTTGCTCTGATACCCGACAATGATACGAGCTTTAACTTCCTTGTCAGTATCCTTTATACGCAGCTCTTTCAACAGCTCTTTTATCTGGCAGACCATAAATACGGCGGCAGCCTGCCCGTGCATTGCCACTTTATAATGGACGAATTTGCGAATGTATCGCTGCCCGATGACTTCGATAAGATTTTGTCCGTTATGCGTTCCAGAGGGGTATCGGTATCTATTATCCTGCAAAATCTGGCGCAGCTCAAAGCCCTTTTCGAGAAGCAATGGGAAAGCATTGTAGGCAACTGCGACGAATTTCTTTATCTCGGCGGCAATGAGCAAAGCACCCACAAATATGTGTCAGAGCTGCTCGGTAAGGAAACCATTGATACCAACACCTACGGAAAAAGCTCTGGACGAAGCGGCAACTATTCAACCAACTATCAAATATCGGGGCGTGAGCTTATGACCCCAGACGAAGTGCGTATGCTTGATAATCGCTACGCACTTCTTTTTATTCGGGGAGAACGCCCCGTAATGGACTTCAAGTATGACATTATGAAGCACCCGAATGTGAAGCTGACTGCTGACGGAGGGCAGCCACCGTATATTCACGGAGAGCCTACGCAGGCAGTCGCAACCCTTGTGTTTGACAGCGATATTCCGCAAAGCGCCGTAAGCGTAAACGCTGTCAGCACTTCCTACGAGCTTCTGTCCGATGAGGACTTGGAAGAAATATTCAACATCTAAAAGGAGGATTTATCTATGAAACTTTTTAAGAAGAACGAGGGCAAGAAAAGCGAAAAGCTGCCGATGTCTGGCAAGGTCAGAAAGGGCTTCCGCTTTTACTGCACGGCAGTAATGGCGTTGACCCTTGTTGTGGGAACATCCGTGACCGCTTTTGCGGCGAATGACCCTATTGCCGTAGTCAATAACCTCTCCGACTTTATTTTCGGTCTGGTGAGAGCTGTCGGTATGATTATGCTCGGCTTCGGCATTGTGCAGATTGGTTTGTCCCTCAAACCTCACGACCCGTCCCAGAGAGCAAACGGCTTTCTGACCCTCGCAGGTGGCGTGGTCATTACCTTTGCAAAGGAAATCTTGACCCTTATCACAGGCTGAGAGAGCAACAGATTGACACAAGACTGACGGTAACGGGGGCAGATCCGCCTTGCGGAATTGCCCCCGTTATCCAAATCAATAAGGAGGTGGTCGAATGTCTGATAATTGGATTGTGCAGAACTTGGAGAACGCTCTTGAAACTTGGAATGAGAAGCTGTCGGAGATATGGCAGCTCATTACCCAATCTCCAGAGAACTTCAAGGGCGGCACGATATGGAATGTTATCGTAAATATACACGGTGCGGTGCAGGCAATCGGGCTTGCGTTGCTCGTTCTCTTTTTTGTCGTAGGCGTAATGCGTACCTGCGGCAGCTTTGCAGAGGTCAAGAAACCAGAACACGCATTAAAGCTGTTTATCCGCTTCGCCCTTGCCAAAGGTGCTGTAACCTACGGCTTGGAGCTGATGATGGCTCTTTTCAATATCGTACAGGGACTAATTTCAACCATTATGAACGCCGCAGGCTTCGGAACGGCACAGCAGACGGTATTGCCGTCTGAAATCGTGACCGCTGTTGAGGACTGCGGCTTTTTCGAGAGCATCCCGCTATGGGCGGTCACGCTGATAGGCGGTCTGTTCATTACGGTGCTGTCGTTCATTATGATAATGGCGGTGTACGGCAGATTTTTTAAGCTCTACCTTTATACCGCCATTGCCCCTGTTCCGCTTTCCACTTTTGCGGGAGAGCCGAGCCAGAGCGTCGGCAAGAGCTTTATCAAGAGCTATGCTGCCGTGTGTTTGGAGGGCGCAATCATCGTGCTTGCCTGTATCATCTTTTCGCTCTTTGCGGCTTCGCCCCCTGCGGTTGACCCAAATGCTGCGGCGGTGTCTATGGTATGGAGCTATATCGGAGAGCTTGTATTTAATATGCTCGTCCTTGTGGGTGCGGTCAAAATGTCTGACCGTGTTGTAAGAGAAATGATGGGCTTATAAAGGAGGTGCGACGAATTGGAAGTTAAGATAAACAAGGAAATCCGCAATTACACGGAGAGTATGTTTTTCGGGCTGTCTTTGCGACAGTTCGTTTTTTCGGTGCTTGCCTGCGGCGTGGCGGTAGGGCTGTATTTTCTGCTGCGCCCGTACTTCGGAACGGAAACTCTCAGTTGGGTATGTATCCTCGGTGCTGCGCCCTTTGCTCTGATGGGCTTTGTCAAGTACAACGGTATGAACGCCGAGCAGTTTGTTTTGGCGTGGATTAAATCGGAGTTCCTTATGCCGAAAAAGCTGATGTTTCAGCCCGATAATCTCTACTATGAAACGCTGAAAGCAACAATCCAAAATCACGAAAAGGAGGCGTTGAAGAACAATGCTTAAAACACTCAAAAACCTGTTCAAGCAGGACAAGGAAAAGTTTGTCGTGCCGAAATCGGTGCAGAGCGTTATCCCGATTAAAACTATCTGGGATGACGGTATCTTTCTTGTCGGCAAGAACAAATACGCTAAGACATTCAAATTTGAGGACATCAATTACGCCGTAGCAAGCCGTGAGGATAAGGAAGCGATGTTCCTTGAATACTCGGAGCTGCTTAATTCTCTTGACAGCGGAGCTACTACGAAAATCACTATCAATAACCGCCGCTTGAACAAAGCGGACTTTGAACAGACGATACTCATTCCTATGGCTGATGACGGTCTGGATAAGTACCGCAAGGAATATAACAAGATGCTCCTTGAAAAAGTAACGGGAGCAAATTCTATTGTGCAGGACAAGTATGTGACGGTATCTGTCTGCAAGAAAAACATCGAGGAAGCCCGAAACTACTTCGCCCGTGTGGGCGCTGACCTTATTGCCCACTTTTCCCGTCTGGGGTCACGCTGCGTAGAGCTTGAAGCCGAGGAAAAGCTCCGCATTTTTCACGACTTTTACCGCACAGGCGAAGAAACGGCGTTCCGTTTCGATATTTCCCAGACGATGCGAAAGGGTCACGACTTCAAGGACTTTATCTGCCCCGACACCTTTGAATTTGAAAAGGACTGTTTCAGAATGGGCGACAGATACGGGCGTGTGATTTTCCTCAGAGAATACGCCGCCTATATCAAGGACAGTATGGTAGCGGAGCTTTGTGAGCTGAACAGAAATATGATGCTCTCCGTTGACATTATCCCCGTTCCCACAGATGAAGCCGTGCGGGAGGTAGAAAACCGACTGCTCGGCGTGGAAACCAATATCACGAATTGGCAGAGAAAGCAAAACCAGAACAACAACTTTTCTGCCGTTGTGCCGTATGACTTGGAACAGCAGCGAAAAGAAAGCAAGGAGTTCCTTGATGACCTTACGACACGTGACCAGAGAATGATGTTCGCCGTGCTGACTATGGTGCATACGGCTGACAGCAAAGAGCAGCTTGACAGCGACACAGAAGCGTTGCTTACGACTGCCAGAAAGCACCTGTGTCAGTTTGCCGTGCTGAAATATCAGCAGATGGACGGACTGAATACGGTGCTGCCCTTTGGTGTACGAAAAATTGATGCCCTTCGTACCCTTACTACGGAAAGCCTTGCGGTGTTTATTCCGTTTCGGGTGCAGGAAATCTATCACGAAAACGGCGTTTATTACGGGCAGAATGTAATCAGCAAGAATATGATTATCGCTAACCGCCGCCACCTGCTCAACGGCAATTCCTTTATTCTCGGCGTGTCGGGTGCGGGCAAATCCTTTACGGCAAAGGAAGAAATGACGAACATCATTCTGACCGACCCCAATGCCGATATTATCATTATTGACCCAGAGCGAGAGTATTCGCCGCTTGTTAAGGCAATGCAGGGCGAGGTCATTCACATCTCGGCAACGAGCGAAAACCATATCAACGCTATGGATATGAACTCCGATTACGGTGACGGCGCAAACCCCGTTATCTTGAAATCGGAGTTTATTTTGTCCCTTTGCGAACAGCTCATCGGCGGCAGCAGTCTTGGCGCAAAGCAGAAATCTATCATTGACCGCTGCACCGCTTCGGTGTATCGGTATTATCAGCAAGGCAACTATATGGGAACGCCGCCGACCTTGCAGGATTTCCGTGAGGAGCTGTTGAAGCAGGACGAGCCAGAAGCACAGGAAATCGCCCTTGCCATTGAGCTTTTCACGGACGGCTCTCTTAACACTTTTGCAAAGCATACGAATGTGGATACCCACAGCCGCCTTATCTGCTATGACATTCTCGACCTCGGCAAGCAGTTACAGCCTATCGGTATGCTTGTTGTTCTTGATAGTATCTTAAACCGTATTACCCAGAACAGAGCCAAAGGCAGAAACACTTTCATTTTCATTGATGAGATTTATCTGCTCTTTCAGCACGAATACTCCGCCAACTTCCTATTTACGCTCTGGAAAAGAGTAAGAAAGTACGGTGCGTACTGCACAGGCATCACGCAGAATGTGGACGACCTTTTGCAGAGCCACACGGCAAGAACAATGCTTGCCAACAGCGAGTTTATCATTATGCTCAACCAAGCGTCCACAGACCGTATCGAGCTTGCCAAGCTCCTTAATATCTCCGACCTTCAGCTCAGCTATATCACGAATGTCGGCGCAGGACAGGGGCTTCTCAAGGTCGGCAGCTCTCTTGTGCCGTTTGTCAACAAGTTCCCCCGCAATACCGAGCTTTACAAGCTGATGACAACCAAGTTCGGAGAGGTATAAAATGCAGAAATTGCGGTGTTCGTGTCGTATTGTGAGAGGCTTGCAAAAATAATCGTGTTGATTAGTGCGAAAATTCAAGGAAATTTCATTGATTTTTACACGAATATCTGCTATACTATGGTCAGTACCTTTAAGGAGGACTGCTTATGTATAGAAAGATTATGGGCTTCTTGGAAGCTTGGAAAGAAAACGAACACCGCAAGCCCCTTATTTTACAGGGTGCAAGACAGGTCGGAAAGACCTATTCCATTCTGGAGTTCGGGCGCACCCACTACGAAAATGTGGCGTACTTCAACTTTGAAACCAATCCAAAGCTGAACGAAACCTTTGAGGAAAACATCAGCCCAGATTATCTGATACCGATTTTGTCCCATATCGCAGGTCAGACCATCGTAAAAGAAAAAACGCTGATTGTATTCGATGAGGTGCAGCTCTGCGAAAGGGCGTTGACTTCGCTTAAATACTTTTGCGAGGACGCTCCAGATTATCACATCATCGTCGCAGGCAGCTTACTCGGCGTTGCGGTCAACAGAGCGAAATTCTCTTTTCCCGTAGGAAAGGTCGATATGAAAACGCTTTATCCTTTGGATATGGAGGAATTTATGTTGGCGCTCGGTGAGGACGATTTGGTGGAGCAGATTAAAAAGTGCTTCCAAACCGATACGCCGCTGCCGTCTGCCTTGCACGATGCCGCAATGCAGCTTTACCGTCAGCATCTTGTGGTCGGCGGTATGCCAGAGTGCGTGATGCAGTTTGCCGAAACAAAGGATTATATCCTTGTCCGCCATACGCAGGATACGATACTTGCAAGCTATCTCAACGATATGAGCAAGTATAACAACTTGAACGAAATCAAGAAAACCAGACTTGCCTACGATAACATTACCGTTCAGCTTTCAAAGAAAAATACCCGTTTCCAATATAAGCTGATTAAGAAAGGCGGACGGGCTTCCGAATTTGAAAATGCGATTGAATGGCTTTGCCTGTCTGGTATCGTATCACAGGTTTACAAGGTCGAGCAAATCAAAAAGCCGCTTGAAAACTACCGTGATATTGATGCGTTCAAGATTTATGTGTCCGACTTAGGGCTGCTTTGCGCCAAGAAGGATTTAGCCGCCAATGACATTCTCTATATGGTCGAGGAAATCAACGATTTCAAGGGCGGTATGGCGGAGAACTATGTCAATGTGCAGCTTACCATTAACGGCTACCACACCTACTATTGGGAGTCCGAGCGTGGGGCTGAAATTGATTTTATCATTCAGCGTGACGGGCAGCTCATTCCCATTGAGGTCAAGTCTGCCGACAACACCAGAGCCAAGAGCTTGAAGGTCTATATGGACACCTACAAGCCCGCTTATGCTATCAAGCTCTCTACCAAGAACTTCGGCTTTGAGGACAATAAAAAAATCGTTCCTCTCTATGCCGCATTTTGTATCTGAAATCAATATCGCAATGATAACGCTCACAAAAAATGTGGGCGTTATTTTTTGCCCCTAAAACTGAATAAGAAAGGACAATGCTTATGAAGAAATACACGAAAATCATCTGTATGGTTGCCGCCGTGTGCCTGCTTGGTGCGGCGGCTTTTTGCGGCTTCCGTATTTACAGCCACTATGCACACGAAAGCGAGCAGGAAGAAGTCTTTGAGAAAATTGCCGAGGTTGTGGAACAGGCGCAGACAGGCGAAAGTGAAACTGCCGATGTTCTGCTCACGGAGGAAGAAACCGTGCTTGCAGAGTACGGCGAATTGTATTTGCAAAATACGGATATGGTCGGCTGGCTTTCGATTGCCGGCACGAATATCAACTTTCCCGTAATGCAGACCCCGAACAACCCCAATTATTATCTGAAGCACAATTTTGAAAAGGGGTACAGCGATTTAGGTACTCCGTATGTGCAGGAAAATTGCGACCTATTGACGAGTGATAACCTTGTTATTTACGGTCATCACATCAAAGGGCAAAAGATGTTCGGCGCATTGGAAAATTACAAGAGCAAGGATTTTTACGAGGGACACAAGACCGTTTGCTTTGATACCCTTACCAAACGGGGTGAGTATGAAATCATTGCCGTGTTCAAAACGGTTGCGTACAGCTCAGAGGGCTTCCGCTACTACGATTTTGTAGACGCAGAGGACGAAAACGACTTTAACGCTTATATTGCCAAGTGCAAGGAACTTGCCTTATATGATACAGGTGTTACCGCAGAATACGGCGACAGGCTTATCACGCTTTCTACCTGCGAATATTCCGCACAAAACGGCAGGCTTGTTGTAGTGGCAAAGAAGATTGCCTAATATCTGCACCGCTTCAAGGAAAGGAGGCTTTCAATGGCTGATATAAAAACCAGAGATGCGGTCAAAGGTACGATAAAGACCATAGACAAAGCCGCCATTGCTACCGAGCGCATGAAGTCCGCTTATGCGAAAACAAAGGATACGGCAGAACAAGGCTGCTATGCTGATGAAAGCTCCGCTGCGGAATATGCCGCCGACAGGCTTTCCTACGGAGCTGACCGTATCAAGGACGAGAGTATCCACCAATTCAACAAGCAAGGTCAAAAGGCGTTCAAGGAAACAAGGGAAAATATCGGCAAAGCAAAGGATAAAATATCGTCCTATAAACAGAAAAAGGCGGCAAAAGCCGCCGAACAGAATAACAACGGCTTGCAGATCCGTCACGGGGCTGCAAGCCGTTCCTCTGCTCCCGATAGCGTCCAAAGGGCAAAATCTCAGTTTATCAAGACCCGACAGCAAGGCAAAAAGACGGTTAAGACTACCACCCGAAATGCTGAAAAGACGGTCAAGGCAACCGCAAAAGGCACAGTCAAGACCACCCAGAAAAGCGTTAAAACTGCACAGGCTACCTCTAAGGCGGCTATCAAAACAGCCGAGCATACCGCCAAAGCAACGAAGGCAGCGGCAAAGGCTTCGGCAAAAGCGGCTCAAAGGGCTGCGCAGGCAGCAAAAGCCACCGCCAAGGCTACGGCTACAGCGGTGAAAGCGGCGGTAAAAGCTACGATTGCCGCAGTTAAGGCAATTATTGCAGGCGTCAAGGCGCTTGTAGCCGCCATTGTCGCAGGCGGTTGGATTGCCGTCGTGATTATTATTGTTATCTGTCTGATTGCCTTGATTGCAGGCTCGGTGTTCGGCATTTTCTTTTCGGGCGAGGACTCTGGAAACGGTATGACAATGCAGAGTGTTGTCCGAGAAATCAATGCTGAATACGATACCCGCCTTGACGAAATCCAAAGCAGCACGACCTATGATGTTCTAGAAATGTCGGGAAGCCGTGCGGTCTGGAAAGAGGTGCTTGCAGTCTATTCCGTAAAGACTGCCACAGACCCAGACAATCCGCAGGAAGTGGCGACGATGGACGAGGGCAAAAAGCAGCTTCTATCGGGCATCTTCTTGGAGATGAACGAAATCAGCAGCAGGACGGAAAGCAAGACCGAAACCGTCATAACCGAGAGCGACGACGGTCACGGGAATATCGTGCAGACCGAAACCACCGTTACACGGACTTATCTCTATATCACGGTCAGTCACAAGACCGCTGATGAAATGGCAGACCTATACGGCTTTAATGAGGAACAGCGACAGCAGCTATCGGAATTACTTGCCGAGGAAAACAATTCGCTCTGGTCTGCGGTGCTTTATGGTATCTCCGTTGGTGACGGCGAAATCGTGACCGTTGCCTTGTCGCAGGTCGGCAATGTGGGCGGTCAGCCCTATTGGTCTTGGTACGGCTTTGACGGGCGTGCAGAATGGTGCGCCTGCTTTGTAAGTTGGTGTGCGAATGAGTGCGGCTATATCGACAGTGGCGTGATACCAAAATTCGCAGGCTGCGTCAACGGGGTGCAATGGTTCAAAGACCGTGGGCAATGGCAGGACAACGACTTTGAGCCGTCGGCAGGTCAAATCATCTTCTTTGATTGGGAGTGCGACGGCGAGGTTGACCACGTGGGCATTGTAGAGAAGTGCGAAAACGGCATTGTTTACACCGTTGAGGGTAACTCTGGCGACGCTTGCAGGCGGAAGCAATACGCTGTCGGCAGCAGCGTTATCTATGGGTACGGTATTCCTGCCTATTAAAAAAGGGCAAAAGAAAAACAGAGGTTTTTCTTTCCTCTGTTTACTCTTTTGCCTTACATAAACCGTTGACGGTTGCTTCTACAATGGACAGTTCTTTATCATCTAAATTGTCGAGCTGAGCGTCTAAGCGTCTGCGGGCGGAACTTTTATTGACTTCTTTATTGGGGAATATGTACTCGTCAACCGAAATGTTGAACATCGTCACAAGCTGAATAAACAACTCCAGACTCGGCTTTTGCCCCTCATTTTCAATCGCCTGTAAATGCCTTGGGTCGTAGTCAACGATACGGGCAAGCTGCTCTCTCGTCATACCCTGTGCTGTTCTGGCTTTTTTGATAGCTAGACCGATTGGCGTAAAATCGAAGTCAAAATCATTATTTCTTTCGTCCATAAGCTCACCACCTTGTACCTGTAAAATCGTACTATATATATTTTACAGAAACGAGGCTTCTTATGAAACGGTCTAAAATCTCTTGTAGTAGGATATTTAATCGCTTATAGCAAGCGATTAAAGTTCATAATTACACACTTGATACTGTTCGTTCAAACGGCTATAATATATACAGTACGCTTTAGGAGGTATAGCTATGTTTGAGTATATGACAGCACAAGAAGCAGCCGAGAAGTGGGATGTTTCTATTAGGTGGGTACAGCGACTTTGTAAACAAAAGCGTATCGACGGGGCATTAAATGTTAATCGTGTGTGGCTTATTCCCATAGGTACGAAAAAGCCGATGGATGCAAGATTTAAAGCTCCTAATGTACAGATTGGAGAAAAATTATGAAAAAAATTCTTATAGTGGAAGATAGCACTGAAATAAACAATATGATATGTGATTATCTGTCTAAAAAGTTATTTGAATGCACACAGGCATTTTCAGGCACGGAAGCTCTTTTGTATCTAAAAAACCAAAACTTCGATATTATCATTTTGGATTTGATGTTGCCGGGAATAAATGGTAACGAACTAATAAGCAAAATAAGACCTGATATAAAAACGCCTGTTATTATTCTCTCGGCAAGAGATGAATTAGATACAAAAGTAAATTCTCTAATGTCAGGGGCAGATGATTATATAACAAAACCGTTTGAACTTGAAGAACTCTATGCGAGAATCAGTGTGCAGTTAAGGAAAGCATCACCGCAATTTGAATTTGATGATGTTATTCAATACAAAGAATTAAAGATTTCAAAGCAAAAACATACTGTTTCCGTTAAAGAGCATGAACTGAATTTTACCAGACAGGAGTTTAAGATTTTAGAACTGCTTCTTTCTAAAAAAGATAAGGTTTTTTCAAAGCAGGAAATATATGATTACGCTTGGGATAATTATTATATGGGTGAAGATAAGACAGTCAATGTCCACATTAGCCATATCCGTTCTAAAATTAAGCAGTATACGGAAGAAGAATATATTGAAACTGTCTGGGGAATTGGTTTTAAGATAGCGGACTAAGCTTATACTTTTCTTAACCCTTTTTTTGCGATGTTTTGGTAGTTGTCTGATAAAATATAGCCATCATAAAGATGGGAGGTCATTATGATGAATGAATTGCTTAGTACAAATAGCCTGACAAAGAAATATAAACATCAGACAGCGGTTAGTGACATAAGCATAAATGTATATCAAGGAGAAATCTATGGCTTAGTCGGGAAAAACGGTGCAGGTAAAACGACACTTCTTAAAATGATAGGAGGACTCTGTAAGCCGACAAGCGGGGATATTACTTTTATGGGATATAGCGGCAAGGAGCGGAGAAAAATCCTGTCAAGAATCGGGCTTCTTATTGAAGCTCCCAGTTTATATACTGGAATGACTGCATACGATAATCTGAAATTGAAATGTATTTGCACTGGTATCAACAAAAAAGGTTATATTGAAGAAATTTTGGAAACAGTTGGATTGTGTGAAGCAAGGAATAAGAAAGTGTCTCAATATTCGTTGGGAATGAAGCAAAGGCTTGGCATTGCTATGGCACTTGTAGGAGAACCAGATTTGTTGTTGCTTGACGAACCTATTAACGGACTTGACCCACAGGGAATTGTAGAAATCCGCAATACCCTTTTGGACTTAAATAAAAAGAAAAATATCACCATTATTATTTCCAGTCATATTTTAGAAGAACTTTCTAAAGTTTCAACTAAATTCGGCTTTATAAATAATGGAGAACTGATAAAAGAACTATCACATACGGAGTTGGATATTGCCTGTAGTGAACATATAGAATTAGAAATGCCTGACCCAACAAGAGCGTTACCTGTATTGGACAGGCTTGGATTTACACATTATCAAGTTGTAGATAGCCATACAATTCATATATTTGAACGGTTGGAAGATAGCGGACATATTGCTATGGAGCTTTCCAAATGTGAGATACCAATAACTTCTATATCTGTTGCAAGTAAAACATTTGAAAACTATTTCCTTGAAATGATAGGAGGCGTTTACAATGATTAATGTGATTAAAATGGACTTATATCGAATGGTAAAAAATAAAGCAACTTGGCTTATCTTTTTAGCGTCTATGCTTATGATGTTTGCTTCTATTTTTATGACCAGCCAAGATTTAGCTTATTATAATAGCAATCCGACTGCCCTTCAAGATTTACAAGCAAATGGTGATGAAGTAAACTGGGGAATTTATATAGGTTCTGTAAAACCAGAATGGTGTACAGGAACCGAAGTTCCCTTAATGGAGTTAGTGGCTGTAAATGTGAAAAGCAAACTTTTGCTAATGTTCTTAGTGGTTTTTGTAACATATTTTGCAGGGAGTGAAGGACGTAATGGATTTTTAAAAAACATTGCAGGGCAGGTTACGCATAAAGGTATTTTTGTTTTCAGCAAGTCTGTTGTAATCAGTATTTTTGCAGTAATGATGATAGCTGGCGCTGTTTTGGCTACTATGCTTGGGAGTGTGGCATTCTTAGGCTATATAAATATTGCTAATATAGGGCAAGGATGCGTTTTTCTGATAGTTCAGATATTGCTCCATATAGCCTACGGTATGTTTGTATTATTCCTATTTAATGTTACAGAAAGCTCAGTTGCAACAATGTTAGCGGGAATTTTAATTGCAGCCGGTATTTTACAAATAGTTGATGCGATTCTGGTGTCCGTTTTTTCAAAGTTGCATGCTATTTCGGATTTTAGCATTATGAATTATCTGACATCAGGCAATGTCGGTTTGCTTTCATTAGACAGCACAAGTGGCTTGTATATAAGGGCAAGTATTATTGCGGTAGGTGCTATTGTTTTGATGAATACACTATCATCAGTGATTATCCAAAGGAGAGATTTGAAATAACGGAAAGGTTGAACGGGGCATGGTATTTGTGTGCATTGTGTTAGCGGTGATTTTAGTCTTTGTGTTGGTTAGACATTTGCATTTTGTCTGGCAGATTAAAAGTATTAACGAACAGATAGAATTTATAAACACGCATGAAACCAATAAAATTGTTACTGGAGAATACCGTAACGGCAGTATTACGGACTTAATAAATAATATCAACGCTCTTTCAAGACAATGCTCTATATTGAAAACACAATGTTTAACAAACGAAAGTAATATGAAAGAAACCATTACGAACATATCACACGATATTCGTACCCCGTTGACATCGTTAAGCGGATATTTTCAGTTGATGTGCCAATGTAATAGCTCAGCGGAGCGGGAGAAGTATTCAAAAATTATTAGCCAGCAAATATCCATATTACAGGAAATGCTGGAAGAACTTTTTACTTACGCAAAACTTTCCAGTCAATCCTATGAGATTACATCAGAAAAATGTTGTATCAATCGAATCCTTCGGGATATGGTGCTGAGTTTTTATCAAGAATTTAAAAATGCAAACATTACGCCAGATATCTCAATTCCAGAAAAGCCAATCTATATTTGGGCAAATGATATGGCGTTAAGACGGGTTTTTCAAAATGTATTAAAAAATGTAATTGAGCATGGTGGAAAGTTTGTATGTATTTCTTTGATAGAAATGAACAGCGTAATTGAAATAACTTTTCACAATGATATTTTGCATGATACAGATATTGACACGGCAAGAGTATTTGACCGATTTTATAAATCTGATATAGCAAGAAGTTCATTGTCTACAGGATTAGGATTGTCCATAGCCAAAGAGTTATTAGATAAAATGAATGGAGATATTTCAGCAAATGTGAATGATAATATTTTTGAAATTGTGATTAAGTTGGAAAAATAAATAAGGTGTTGGAATGCTTATAGAATGGATACATTGTCCGATTTGTGGAGGAAAAACACGAAATAAAATTAGAGGGGATACGGAGTTAAGGAATTATCCTCTTTACTGTCCAAAGTGTAAAAAAGAATCTTTAATCGACGTAAAAAGGTTACAAGTAACCGTCATAAAAGAGCCAGACGCTAAGACGCAGAGCCGATGAACTTGTGAGATAATTCACAGCTCATCGGCTCTTTTGTTATCAATATATATTTGGCAGCACAGCCCACCAAATAAAAAAAACGGTGCTTTGGTGGGCTGCTCTGTCACGCCCAAATAAAAACAGCTCAGCCCTCTAAGCCCGTTTAAGGTTTGGAGGGATTTTTATGTGTTGGTCTAATATGACCGCAACGCTGCTCATCAAAAGCAGCGGATACATATAGAGTGTCACGCAGGAACGAGGATAAGTTGTTAAAAAAATCCTCGCCTGTTCGTGGCACTCTTATGGTTTTCAAATAGAGATTTCATTTCTATGCCATAGGTATAGTTGTGCTTATTGCCGCAGAGGTCTTTGTACCTTTGCGGCTTTTTGTTTGTCTTGCTTTTCTTTGAAGCAGGACAAGCCCGTATCTAGCGTTGGCTGCCGCAGTCCGCCTGCCAATCTGAGTTTTCAAAAAAAATTCAGATTGGAGGAAACAGTATGGCGTACAACAAAGCCAGAGAAGAAAAGAAATGGCGGCTCTGGAAAGAAGCCGAAGAAAAACAGTTGCGGAGTTTGGGTGTCAGCGAGAACGACATCGAAAAGCTCCGTGTTCACGATTGGGCGATTTTCAATTCCGACAGGCGTTACTATCAGCGTATGCAGGAAACAGGTACATACCTTGAAGATGTCGCAGCGGATATGACACAGCCCGAAATAAAAACGGTCGAGGATTTTCTGGATAACATCGAAAATCAGCAGCTCTATCAAGTGCTGATTAAGGTGGACAGGCTTACCTTGCAGGCGATTTTATTGCAAATACAAGGTTATTCCATTGCCGAAATCGCTGCCGCCCTTGGTATGAAAGAAGATACCGTCTATAAGCGGTTAGGCAGGCTAAAACAAAAAATCAAAAAACTTTTGGGATAGTGTCCAAAAAGGCACTTTCCCAAGGGCTACAGGGTGAGAGGACAAAACCTCTTGCCCTGTTTTCCTTTGTGTGGCGAAAACGGGATTGCTCTTTGAAAACCGAATACCCATTCGCCAAATACCTTCTCTTTGTGATTGTGATGAGCATAAGCGTGTCGAGAGGTACGCCATAACCTGCCGCAAGGCAGAGAGCGATAACTACCTACTCAAAATATCGGGCAGCTCCCGATTTCGCCATAACCCACAAAGAGGACAATGATACTCCCGTCCAGTCACAGTCCGAGCGTGATAAAACCGTCGCAGGCAATGAGGGCGGCTCTGTCAGAACGACAGTTGGGGTGAAACTCCCGTGGTGTCAGTTCGCTGCTGACCGTTTGGCGACTTCCCAATAGCATTTCGGGGTGTCGAGGACAAATTGAAATGCTTTCTCATAGCAGCCAGACGCAAGGCGGTCAAAAGAACAGAGAGATTGTTTATGCTCTCCCGACCTTAAATACTTCCTTGTGTTTGGCTGCCTACATAGGCAGAAAACCTCTGCCTAAATCATATTGGGAGGTCAAACACAATGGAATTGACTATCAAGCGTGGCGACATCTATTATGCCGAGCTAAATCCCGTTATCGGCTCGGAACAGGGCGGCACAAGACCTGTACTTATCATTTCCAACGATATAGGCAACAAGCATAGCCCTACGGTCATTATCGCCCCTATCACAAGTCGGATACACACAAAAGCGAAACTGCCTACGCACACCTTAATTAAAGACTTCGACGGTCTGGACAAGAACTCAATCATATTGTTTGAACAAATCCGCACCATAGACAAGCAACGCCTGCGAGAGTACTTAGGAACTCTTGACAGGCGTTTTATTCATTGCGCAGATAAAGCCCTTGCCATCAGCATAGGGCTTGCAAAAAAGGATTAGCTCTCTCGTTATACGGTACAAGCGGTAGCTCATATATTTTAGAAACGAGGGAGGTGTTGCGGCTGTTGCATAGAGAATTTGTTTATGTTGGCGACCCTGTTCCAGAATTAAACGAGCAGGAACACGCTGCGTTCCTTATGAATATCCAAAAGTCGATACTCCTTTCTTTGGAGAAAAAGAAGCTGCTGACACATTCTCAGCGGGAACGCTGTTTGGTCGAGCTTGAAAAGCAATATAGCAGGGAGCAAAAAAGCAGACGCCGAGCATAACGCTTGGCGTTTTTACATAGCCGAGTGAAAAAACAAATTTGCACATTCGACACCGTACTCACTTTTTTCTATAATTAAATACAGTAATAAAGATTACTGAGAAAGGAGCTTCGCTATGATAAATAGATATGAACGCCTAAACCAAGAGCTGAAGATGGTTGAAACGAAAAGAAAGGTAGCTGCATACTGCCGTGTTTCAACGGACAATGAAGACCAAGCCAATTCGTTTGAAAGTCAGCAGCGGTATTTCAGACAGTATATTGAGCGCAATCCCGATTGGGAGCTATATGAGATTTTTGCCGATGAGGGCATTTCTGGCACGAACACAAAGAAGCGCAAAGAGTTTAACCGTATGATAGCGTGCGCCAAGAACGGCGACTTTGATTTGATTATTACCAAGGAGATTTCCCGTTTTGCGAGAAACACCCTTGATAGTATCTATTACACCCGTGAATTGAAAAAGCACGGCGTCGGTGTTATATTTATGAATGACAATATCAACACCTTAGACGGCGATGCAGAGCTTCGACTGGCGATTATGTCCTCTATTGCACAGGAAGAAAGCCGCAAGACTTCCGAGCGTGTGAAGTGGGGTCAAAAACGCCAGATGGAACAAGGCGTTGTGTTCGGCAGAAGTATGTTGGGCTACGATGTCGAGGGCGGCAAAATGACTATCAACGAGGAAGGCGCAAAGGTTGTACGCCTTATCTTTCATAAGTTCGTCAACGAAGGCAAAGGAACGCACGTCATCGCCCGTGAGCTTCGTGAGGAAGGCATCAGTCCTATGCGGGTCAAGGAATGGAGCAACACGGTCATTCTGCGAGTGATACGCAACGAGAAATACTGCGGAGATTTGGTGCAGAAAAAGACCTATACGCCCGACTTCCTATCTCACGAAAAGAAGTACAACCGTGGGCAAGAGGAATTTGTTATCATTAAAGACCATCACGAGCCGATTATCTCCCGTGAGTTATTCGATGAAGCAAACCGCATTTTAGATGCAAAATCTCTTTCGCAGGAGGGCAAGGCAAAGCACTCTAACCGCTATCCGTTCTCTGGCAAAATCAAATGCGGCTGCTGCGGCTCAAGCTATGTGGCAAGATATAAAACCCGAAAGGACGGCAGCCGATATAAGGCGTGGCGCTGCAATGAAGCTGCAAAGAACGGAAGCCCCCATATCGACAAGGCGGGAAATCAAGTCGGCTGTACGGGCTTGTCTATCCGCAATGAGGATGCGACCCACATTATGTATCTCGTAACCAAGAGCCTTAAATACAACAGGGATAAAATCATAAACAACCTAACTGCCGTTATTCAGTCCATCATTGCTATGGATACAACGGGAACGGATGTCCTAAAGCTGCAAGAGCAGATTAAGAAAATTGAGGGCAAGCGGGCTAATCTGATTGACCTTTATATGTCCAATCTGATTAACAAGGACGAATTTACTGCCACCCGTGCAAGCTGCGATGCGGAAATTGAGGAGCTTCAATCTATTATCGAAAGCGTAGATAAACAGCGGGAAATGATAGAGCAGCAACAGCAGCTCATAAAAGAGATTGAGGACGCAATCAAAGAGATTGTCAGCGGCGTGGAGTACGAAGATGAGTTCTATAAGCACATTTTAGACAAGATGGTAGTTCAAGATAAGGATAACATAGATGTATATCTGAATTTACTTCCTATGAAGTGGAGCTACACGGTTGCAAAAGCATCAAAAAAAGCCGTAGCCTCTGAATGGAACATTTCAGAGGCTTCTCTACCAATATCCGTCAATAGGCCCTTGAGCTCCTCAAAGGGCATGGAATAGCGCTGGGAGAGGTAGCGCAGACTGGCGCCCAGTTCGCCGTCGGGGCCGCCGTACTGGGTTATGATGATTTTTGCCAGCTGGGGATTGGGACGGCGAATTCTTACCGGATATTGGAGCTTCTTTTCATACTGAAACATGGCTTATTCCCCCTTATTCGCGGCATATTCCCAAGGCCAGGGATCGTCCAGCCAGGCATAAGTATCCCCTCGTCCGGGCGCGGCGTGGTTTAGCGGACGTTTCTCCCGCTCATAGGCCTGGGAGACCTTCTGATAGAGCTGCTGGTACTGCCGATAGAGTTCCAGCGCCTCCATGTCCTCCGGATGGGTGTCCAGATACAGCGCCAGCTCCTGGACGGCAAAGGCGAGGACCTGCACCTCAGACAGGGGCGTTACCGGCAGATTATTCTGGTTGACCATGCCCATAAAGGGCAGATCCAACCCGGGATACAGAGTCCCCCGGACCATGGCTTTTCTCGGCTCATAGCGGACAGGACCTTCGATCTGGAAGGGCACATAGGGATTGGCCAGGGGCGCCATGGCGGGCAGGCGACCCTCCCCATAGTTTCCTGCGGGTTTCTTGGCATTCAATGGGATTCCTCCTCGGATTCTATTTGGAAAACTGATTCCGGGTCATACTATGCAGGATTCGCCCGACTGTGCATAGGCAGCGCGGGAATGCCGTAAGGTATTCAGAGGTGGTGCGGATGTTCCGAAGGCTTCGGCTATGGGCCATATGTTTCGTTCTGATCGCAGGGCTTGCCGCTGTGGGAATCTACGGTGGTGCCCGGGCGGTTTCCGCCATTTCGGACCGGTTGCCTGTAAAACGCCCCCATACGGTTATAATCGATGCGGGCCATGGCGGCGAGGATGGGGGCGCAACCTCCTGCACGGGGCGGCTGGAAAGCGGGTACAATCTGGAAATTGCCCTGCGCCTGGAGGATATGCTGCATTTTCTTGGCTTTCGGACGGAGATGATCCGCCGAACGGATACGGCCATTTACCGAAAAGGGGAGACCATTGCCCAGAAAAAGGTGGACGATCTGAAAAACCGGGTGCGCATCGTCAATGAGACCTCCGGCGGCGTTCTTCTGAGCATCCACCAGAATTATTTCTCTCAGGCCCAATACAGCGGCGCACAGGTGTTCTATGGCACGGCAGAGGGCAGCCGGGAGCTGGCGGAGACGGTCCAGTCCGCCCTGGTTTCCACGCTGAATCCCGGAAGCCGCCGAAAGGCAAAGGCCGCAAAGGGAATCTATCTCATGGAAAAGAGTCAGAAATGCGCCATTTTGGTGGAATGCGGCTTTCTTTCCAACGCAGAGGAGGAGGCGAAGCTTGCTTCCCCCGATTATCAGAAGGCCATGGCAGCGGTGATTGCGGCAGCCGTCGGGACAAAACTGGGTTGACCGGCCTTCAGGGGTTTGGTATAATGGAGAAAATCAAGGCAGCACCGCAGCGCTTTTTTACCTGCTGTGCGGTGCTGCTCCAAAGAATCGGAGATAAAAACGATGGCAAAGGCAAAAACCGTATTTTTCTGCACCAACTGCGGCAATGAAAGCCCAAAATGGCAGGGCAGATGCCCCGCCTGCGGAGCCTGGAATACCTATGAAGAGCATATCGAAAAGCCCACACTGCCGGGTAAGGCGAAATCCAGCCCCGTGGGCCAGAGCCGAAAGCCCCAGCGGATTCAGGACGTGACCACGGACGGGGAGATTCGCTTCTCCACGGGCATGGGAGAGCTGGACCGTGTCCTGGGCGGCGGTGCGGTGGCAGGTTCCCTGGTGCTGGTGGGCGGCGCTCCCGGTATTGGCAAGTCTACGCTGCTGCTGCAAATCTGCAACAGCCTGTGTGCCGGGCGCAGCGTGCTCTATGTCTCCGGCGAGGAAAGTGAGCGGCAGCTGAAGCTTCGGGCTCAGCGGCTGGGGGTAGCTCCGGAATCGCTGTACATCCTCTCTGAGACCCGCCTTTCGGACATTCTGGAGGCCGTGGAGGAGCTGAAACCCGATATCCTGATGATCGACTCCATCCAGACTCTCTACCGTGAGGAAAACGACTCTTCTCCCGGCAGCGTCTCCCAAGTAAAGGACTGCACCATGACCATGATGCACCTGAGCAAATCCCAGGGGATCACGGTGTTTGTGGTTGGCCACATCAATAAGGACGGCAACATTGCAGGCCCCAAGGTGTTGGAGCATATGGTGGACTGCGTGCTGTATTTTGAGGGCGACCCCAATTCTTCCTACCGGCTTCTCCGGGCGGCCAAAAACCGATTTGGCTCCACCAACGAGATCGGGGTCTTCGAAATGATGGAAAGCGGCCTGGAGGAGGTGCCAAACCCCAGCCAGATGCTGCTGGACGGGCGGCCCGAGGGGGCAAGCGGCACCTGCGTTGCCTGCGTCATGGAAGGCACCCGGCCGGTGCTGGCGGAGGTGCAGGCATTGGTTGCCAAGACTATGGCCAATGTGCCGCGGCGGGCTTCCGACGGTTTTGACTTCAACCGTATGATGCTGCTGCTTGCCGTGGCGGAAAAGCGGGTGGGGCTGCGGATGGGGGCCTTTGATGCCTATATCAATGTCATCGGCGGCCTGCGGCTGGACGAGCCGGGGGCGGACCTGCCGGTGGTTCTGGCGGTGGCCTCCTCCTACCGGGATGCCCCCATTGCGGACGACCTGACGGCCATCGGCGAGGTGGGCCTGACGGGGGAGATCCGCACGGTTTCCCATCTGAACCAGCGCCTGGGAGAGGTTGCCCGGCTGGGCTTCAAAAAGTGCATCATCCCCAAAGGCGGCTCCGAAAAGCTGGATATTCCGGAAGGATTGACGGTCTACCGCGTCCGCAATCTGCGGGAGGCTATTGAGGTAGCGCTGTAACCTTCGGGAAGCAGATTTATTATGCATCGGGAGGATAGAAACACAATGGGTACAATGCTTTACCATGGCACTGTTGTTCCCGGGTTGGATACCATCAAAGCAAACGCAAAATCTCATGCAACCGGCAAACCGGCTGCATACTTCACTGAGGATCGGTGCTACGCTTTGGTATGCTGCCGAAGCAGAAATGAGAACTTTGTGACTATGGGCATTCGCGCAGATGGAAAGCAGCATTATTTTGAGCGCTTTCCAAACCAGCTGGAAGCTCTCTACAAGGGAAAGCGGGGTTATCTTTACTGCCTTGAATCCACAGATGGGTTGACGCACACGAAGGGGCACACCTGGGAAAGTGCACAGGACGTTCCCGTTGCAAAATGTGAGATCATCGCGGACGTATACGAGGAAATTCTGCGGGAAGAGGCCAAAGGCGATCTGGTGATCCATAGATATTCCGAAATTGACCCATCCGAGCAGAAAATGCATGCAAATCACATTCGGGATCATATCCTGGAGGAAGGAACCGAAATGGCGCAGTTTTATTATGCTTATTTTTCGTCCCTATGGGGTTCGAAAGATTCCTGAATCATACTACCTGCAAAATGCGGGGCTGACGGAGCTGTCTGAACGGACATTCCCGGGCAGCCCTGTTTTTTTATGCCAGGAAGGGATTCCGACAGGAAGTGCGCAGCTATGCCGCTATACTGAAAGCAGCAAATACAAAGGAGGAGTTTACTATGCATTTCACCAGTTTCCAGGAAGGGGACAAGCTGACCATCGCCCTGACTGGGGAAATAGACCACCACTGCGCCAAAGCCTACATCCAGGTTATTGCCGCGAAGATCGAGACCTATATGCCGGAAATCTGCGTGCTGGATTTCCGGGATGTGACCTTTGTGGATTCCTCGGGAATCGCCGTGGTCATCAACGCCCTGCGCAGCATGACCCAAATTGAGGGAAAGCTGCTGCTCACGGGCATTTCTCCCCAGCCCATGCGGGTATTCCGGGCTTCGGGCCTGGACAAGCTTGTTGAAATACGGGAGGCGGTTTCATGAAATTCGGCAACTATATGATTTTGGAATTTCCCAGCAAATCCAGCAACGAGGCCTTTGCCCGCAGCGCCGTGGCCTGCTTTGCCGCTCAGATGGACCCTACATTGGAGGAGCTGGGGGACATCCGCACGGCGGTGTCCGAGGCCGTGACCAATTGCATTGTCCACGCCTATCCTGACAAGCTGGGCACCATCACCCTGCGCTGCCGCATTCTCAAGGACAATGTGCTGGATATCGTCATCAAAGACAAGGGCGTTGGCATCCCGGATGTGGAGCAGGCCCGGCGGCCCAGCTTCACCACCGGCGGGGCCGAGCGCAGCGGCATGGGCTTTACCATTATGGAGAGCTTCATGACCAGTCTGGAGATCACCTCCATAGAGGGGCGGGGGACCTCCGTACATATGCGCCGGAAGCTGCAGCGCCGCCAATGAGCGTTCCCGAGGAGCTGATCGCCCGGGCACAGGCCGGGGATATCCAAGCCAAGGAGCAGCTGATCACGGAGAATGCAGGGCTCATCTGGGCCGTTGCCCGGCGGTTCCAGGGCAGGGGCACCGAGCTGGAGGATCTCTACCAGCTGGGCTGCCTGGGTTTTTTGAAGGCCGCAGAGGGCTTCGACCCCGGCTTCGGCACCCAGTTTTCCACCTATGCCGTGCCAAAAATCGCCGGAGAGATCCGGCGATTTCTCCGGGATGACGGGGCGGTGAAGGTATCCCGGGGGCTCAAGGAGCAGTCCGCCTCCATCAAAGCCGCCCGCAGCCGTCTGACGGCAACGCTGGACCGGGAGCCAACCCTTTCCGAGCTGTCTGCCGAGACCGGCCTTTCCCCGGAAGAAATCGCCCTGGCCGAAACCGCCACCGCCGCCACGGAGTCCATCTACCGCCAGACAGGCGAGGAGGGCTTCTCCCTGGAAAATGTGCTGACGGATACGGAATCCGAGGAGCGCATGGTGGAGAAAATCGCCCTGCGGCAGGCGGTTCGGGCGCTGCCGGAGCGGGAACGGCAAATCATTGCCCTGCGGTATTTCCACGGCCTGACCCAGCAGCGCACTGCGGGAATTCTGGGCATCAGCCAGGTTCAGGTCTCCCGGGTGGAGCGCAAGGCGCTGGGCCTTCTTAAAGAGAAGCTGGAATAAGCGGCTTGCTTTTTGCGGCTCTTTGCGGTAAAATAGGAGCCGATAAAAAGAAAGACAGAAATGACAGGTGCTTCTATGAATAATGAATTGGATTCCAGATTTCTGGCCGCTCGGCGGAACTACATTGCTTCCCGTTTTTCCATGCTCAACGATGTGCAGCGGGAGGCCGTGCTGACCACCGAGGGGCCTCTTTTGCTGCTGGCAGGTGCCGGCAGCGGCAAGACCACGGTGCTTATCAACCGAATCGCCAACATTCTGCGCTATGGCCGGGGCTCGGAAGGAACGGAAATTCCGGACTTTGTCAGGGACGAGGATGTGACGTTTCTGGAAAACCTGCCGGAAGACCCAACCCAGGAGCAAACAGACCGGGCGGACTGGCTCTGCGCCCTGGAGCCTGCAAACCCCTGGAATGTCATCGCCATTACCTTTACCAACAAGGCCGCCGGAGAGATGAAGGAGCGGCTTTCCAATATGCTGGGGGCCAGTGCCGAGGATATCTGGGCCATGACCTTCCATGCCGCCTGCTGCCGCATTCTGCGCCGGTATATTGACCGCTGCGGCTATACCTCCAGCTTTACCATCTACGATACCTCGGACTCCGAGCGGCTCATGAAGGAAATTCTCCGGGACATGAACCTGGATGATAAGACCTATCCGCCCCGGTATGTACTGAGCATCATCGGCCGGCAGAAGGACCGGCTGATTTCCCCGGAGCAGATGGAGGAGGACAGCCGCAGCGCCTCGGACTACCGCATTGTCCAGATCGCCAAGGCCTACGCCGTCTATCAGAAGCGCCTGAAGGACAACAACGCCCTGGATTTTGACGACATTCTCTATGTCACCGTGAAGCTCTTGCAGCAGGACCGGGAGGTAAGGGAATACTACCAGCGGAAATTCCATTATGTTCTGGTGGACGAGTACCAGGACACCAACCACGTCCAGTACCTTTTGACGGAGCTTCTGGCAGGAGACAGACGGAACATCTGCGTAGTCGGTGATGACGACCAGAGCATTTACCGCTTCCGGGGCGCTACCATTGAGAATATTCTCTCCTTTGAAGAGCAGTACCCAGGTGCCCGGGTCATTCGGCTGGAGCAGAACTATCGCTCCACCCAGTCCATTCTGGATGCGGCCAACGCCGTCATCTCCCACAACGAAGGCCGGAAGGGCAAGCACCTGTGGACGGACAACGGCACAGGGGAGCCCATTCTCGTATATGAGGCGGAGAACGAAGGGGCCGAGGGCAACTTCGTTGCCAGTCAGATCCTTTCCCGCTCCAAGGGCCACGACTTCAAGGATTACGCCATTTTGTACCGGACCAATGCCCAGTCCAACTCCATGGAATATGCTCTGAAACGCAACGGCATTCCCTACCGGGTCATCGGCGGTATGCGCTTCTTTGAGCGGGCCGAGATCAAAGATATGCTGTCCTATCTGTGCGTCATCAACAACCGGGCAGACGACCTGCGCCTGAACCGCATCATCAACAATCCCCCCAGAGGTCTGGGAGCCAAGACCATTGAGACCGTCCAGAAGCTGGCCCAGGCCGAGGGAAAGAGCGTCTATGAGGTAGTCTGTGACCCCTATAATTACGGCCCTCTGGAAAAATCGGCCCAGAAGCTGCTGCAATTCTCCGCACTGATTGAGGACCTGGCAGGGCTTTTGGCAAACGGCATGAGCCTGCCGGAATTCTATGATGAGCTGCTTATCCGCACGGGCTATGCCGATATGCTCCTGTCCAAGCCTACGGAGGAAAACAAGACCAAGCTGGAAAACGTCAGGGAATTGAAGTCCAGCATTCAGTCCTACCTCGCCAATACCACAGAGCCCAGCCTCTCTGGCTTTTTGGAAGAAATTTCCCTGTACACCGATCTGGAGCAGTACAACGAGGGGGACGATGCGGTGGTCATGATGACCATTCACTCCGCCAAGGGCCTGGAATTCCCCCATGTGTTTCTGGTGGGCTTCGAGGACGGGCTTTTCCCCGGTATGCGGGCCATCGGCGACCGGGAGGAGATGGAGGAGGAGCGGCGGCTGTGCTATGTGGCCATTACCCGGGCCAAGAAGTCGCTGACCATCAGCCATGCCAGAATGCGGATGATCTATGGCCGCACGGCCTCGGCGCTGCCCTCCCGCTTCTTACAGGAGATCCCGGAGAGCTGCATCGTCAAGCGGGGCGGCTACCGGCCCCAGGTCCAGGAGAGCCGCCGGGAGAGCTACGAAAAACACATTTCCAAGAGCCATGCTTATCTTTCCTCGGCCATCCGTGCTCAGGCCGCCTCCGGCGCTCCTGCGCCGGAATTCAACAAGGGGGATATGGTCATGCACGCAGCCTTTGGCAAGGGCATGGTCCTGTCCGTCGTCAAAATGGGCGGCGATGCTCTGCTGGAGGTGGCCTTTGATGACATCGGCACCAAAAAGCTCATGGCAAAGGCTGCTGGGGCGCATATGAAGAAGCTGTAACGCATACGCTTACCCCAGGGGGGTGCGGGGCTTGCGTCGGTTTTTGATCCGTTTCTTGTTGCGGCTGCTGCTTGTTTTTGCGGTGGTTCTGGGAGGGCTTCTGCTGTTTCGCAGCCACTACCGGCCCCTTTTGCGAGAGCTGGCGGAGACCCAGATCAAAAACGCCACCTCCGATCTGACCAACGATGCGCTGACCGAGCTTTTGGCCCGGGACAGCATCGCCTATGACCGGATCGTCTACTTTGAAAAGGACCTAAACGGCCGCATTACGGCCATGAAAACCAATATTCTGGAAGTCAACCGGATGAAAACGGAGATTCTGGAGATCATCAATCAGGAAATTCTGGACTGGGATACGGCGAAGTTGGGAATTCCCATTGGAAGTCTCATTTTCCCGGAGCTTTTCGCCGGGAAGGGCTTCTGCATCCCGGTGCACGTGCTCTCCATCCGCAATTCCGACGCCAGCTTTGAAAGCCGCTTTCAGCAGGCAGGCATCAACCAGACCCTGCATCGGCTTATGATGGAGGTCAATGTGGATGCCAGCATTCTGGTGCTGGGGCAGACGGAGAGCTTTTCCCTCACCAGCGAGGTGGTGGCGGCGGAGACCGTGATCGTCGGGGAGGTCCCGGGTACGTTTCTGAACACAGGAGGCATTTATGGAACCCAAACAGAGAATTGAGGAGCTGACGAAGCTCCTAAACGATGCGGGCTACCGGTACTACGTGCTGGATGACCCCACCATGCCGGACTTTGAATATGACCGTCTTCTGCGGGAGCTGGAGGACCTGGAGAAGGCAAACCCGGAGCTTGCCCTGCCGGATTCGCCCACCAAGCGGGTGGGCGGTCAGGCTGTGAACACCTTTGGCGAGGTGACCCACGCGGTGCCGCTGATGAGCCTGCAGGATGTGTTCAGTCTGGAAGAGCTGGATGACTTTCTGGTGCGGACCAAAGAGGCTGTGCCGGGGGCTCAGTTCTCCGTGGAGCCGAAGATCGATGGCCTGTCCGTAGCTCTGGAATACGTGGACGGCCGGTTCTTCCGGGGTGCTACCCGGGGCGACGGCAATGTGGGCGAGGATGTGACGGAAAATCTGCGCACCATCCGTTCCATTCCCATGGCGTTGGAAGGGGCTCCCGCCCGGCTCATCGTCCGGGGCGAGGTATTCATGCCCAAGAAAACCTTCCATGCACTGAATGAAGCATTGGAGGAAAACGGGGAGAAGACCTTTGCCAACCCCAGGAACGCCGCCGCCGGCTCTCTGCGGCAGAAAGACCCCAAGGTCACCGCCAAGCGGAAGCTGGATATTCTGGTATTTAACGTCCAGCTGGCAGAGGGCAAGACCTTTTTGAGCCACGCGGAAACCCTGGAATACCTGAAATCCCTCCATTTCAAGGTCATTCCCTACAAGCTCCTTTCGGATGTCGAAAAAATCTCCAAGGAGGTCATCCGCATCAACGAGGAGCGGGAGAAGCTCAGCTGCGACATTGACGGTGCCGTCATCAAGCTGGATGACCTGGCCGCCCGGGAACGGCTTGGCAACACCGCCAAATTTCCCCGGTGGGCCGTGGCCTATAAGTACCCCCCAGAGGAAAAGGAAACCCTGGTGGAGGACATTGTGATTCAGGTGGGCCGCACCGGTGTGCTGACGCCCAAGGCTGTGGTGGCTCCCGTCCGGCTGGCAGGCACCACTGTGACCAATGCCACGCTGCACAATCAGGACTTCATCTCCCGGCTGGATATCCGGATAGGGGATACCGTGCGCATCCGCAAGGCGGGAGAGATCATTCCGGAAATCTTGGAAGTGAACCTTTCCAAGCGCCCGGAGGGAACGCAGCCCTATTTGCTGCCGAAAAAATGCCCCGTCTGCGGCGCTGCCGTAGAGCGGGACGAGGATGGAGCCTTCCTGCGCTGCACCGGTGCGGAGTGCCCTGCCCAGCTGAGCCGGAACATTGCCCATTTTGTCAGCCGGGATGCCATGGATATCGAGGGCCTGGGCAGCGCCATTGTGGACAGCCTTATTGAAAAGGGGGCCATCCGCTCTCCGGCGGATATCTATTACCTGACCATGGACGAGCTGTCCGGCCTGTGGAAATCCGGCGCCAAGGCGGCTCAAAAGCTGCTGGATGCCATTGCTGCCAGCAAGAGCCAGGATGTTTCCCGGCTGATCTTCGCCCTGGGCATCCGTCAGGTGGGTGCGAAGACCGGCAAAAGTCTGGCTGCGGCCTTCGGCAGCCTGGATAAGCTCATGGAGGCGACTTTGGAAGAACTGACCCAGGTGCCGGATATTGGAGAGGTAACGGCTGAGAGCATCTGCGAGTGGTTTGCTCAGCCCCAGTCCCGCCACATGGTCCGGCGTCTCAAGGAGGCCGGGGTGAACTTTGAGAGCAAGCGGGTCGTTACGGACACCCGCTTCGCGGGCAAGACCATTGTCCTCACCGGCGCTTTAAGCCGGTTCACCCGGGAAGAGGCTACGGAAAAAATCGAGCTCTTCGGCGGCAAAGCCTCCGGCTCCGTCTCCAAAAAGACCAGCTTTGTGGTGGCAGGAGAGAATGCAGGCTCCAAGGAGCGCAAAGCCAGAGAACTGGGCATCCCGGTGCTGACAGAGGACGAATTTTTGGAGATGCTTTCGTAACAAAAGGCTGCTTTGCCTGATAAAAAATGCAGGGGACGATGCCCTCATCGTCCCCTGCGAGTCTTGTTTGAACGCAGAATTACAGCTCCAGCCGCATTTCAACAAGCGTCTGGTAACCGGAGAACCGGGAAAGGAAGCCTTTGGGGTTTCTTCCGAACTCCACAAAGCCGATTTTTTGATACATGGACACGGCCCGTTCGTTGTCCGCGACCACGCTGAGCTCCAACTGGGTGTAGTGGAACAGCTTTGCGCATGCAATGACTGCTTCCATCAAAGCCTTTCCAATGCCCAGGCCCCAGAAGGCTTCGTCGACGCTGATGCCAAATTCCGCCCGATGGCGGACCTTGTATCTGCCGCCTATGGCGTTGAGGCCCAGACAGCCGCAGAGCGTACCGTCAATTTCCGCCAGAAGCATGATCTCACGGTCGCTTTCCAGCATCCCCTTCAGGTATTCCGCTTCCTGCTCCGGGGTGAACCGGCGCTCATCCGGGTAGGCCAGCAGATAATCCGTCTGGCTGTGGGTCAGAATGATCAGTTCAAGAAGGGTCTGGGCATCTGCAGGCTCCGCATTCCGGATACGCAGAGTGCGGCCATCCCGCAAAGGAAGCGTTTTCTCAAATCGCATGGTTTCACTCTCCTTTATAGGGAAAAATCGTCCTCGTTGTACCGGCTGAAATCCATGGCCTTGGGTTTGGCCGGAATGCGCTTGAAGGGGTCGTATTGGAAGCGGCGGCAGCTGCTGTCCGGGGTACGAACCCCTTTTTTGACGCACAAAATCTGGTCATCGCACAGTGCCACGCCATGTTTGCAATAGGCGCAGGCCCGTTCTATTTTCTTTCGGAAAAGCATAATTTCCTCCCGGATGGTTGTTTGAGGCCATTATACACCCTGTGCCGCCAAAAAGCTACCTTTCCGGGAAGAAAAATAAGTGCCGCGATTAAAATCGCCATCAAAACGACCTGCTTTCGCAGCAGCAGCCAGCCAAAGAGCAGTACAAATACGGCCTGGAGTGCCTTTCCCAGCCAATAATCCCGTAAACTAAGCCCCGGGCAGACCTGGGCGGTCTGGAGCCCCACGCAGACCCCGCCAAAGGCAGTGAGCCCGCCCGCCAAAAGGAAGCGGGCCGGTTCTGACGGAACACTCTGCAAATGGCAGCAGCCGTTTGTCAGCTCCAACAGGCCCTCTGCCGCCACCAATGCAACGCCGTCCAACGGAAGATAGGTGCGCAAAAAGTTCAGTCCTACCCGAAAAAGGATCACCGTTATGCAGATTTTTCCCATGGCCGCCCCGGCCTGGGCGATTGGGTCGGCAGCAGTAGTCGCTGCTACCGCCGCCCGTTCGCTCCTGGCCGGAAGAATTCGGGAAGCCGCCCAGGCGCTCAGAAGCACCAGCGCCCACAGGGCCGCCCCGGCCCAGCCATTCGAGAACTGCCGGGCCACCAGGCCGAACAGAAAGGCAGGCCCCGGCAGACTGCAAAAGCCGAGAAGTATCTCTGCGTCCCGCTTTTGCAGCGCGCCCCGGTTTGCCGCTTGGGCAATGCAGGCAGCCCCGGCAGGGTAGCCCCCCAGCAAAGCTGGGAGCAGAAGGATATCCGCCCCCTTCGGGATGCCGAAGAGCCGCCCGATCACCCCAAAAAGGGGAACCCTTTTGGAAAACAGTCTCTGGGTCAGGGCCATAGACAGGCACAGAAACGGCAGCAGACTGGGAATCACCGCCGTCAGGCACAGCTCCACGCCCTGGCTGGCCCCCTGCAGGGCGGTCCGGCTGTCCAGGATCATGGCAAGCATTCCGATCATCAATAGCAGCCCCATGGAAATCACCTCGGGAGAATCTATGCAATTTCCGCCCCCGGCATACATACCCTTGACCAAAAGGAGGTGGATGCCGTGAAGCAGGGGAGTATTTGGTCCTGGCTGTCCGGGGACCTGCCGGGAGAGCCCTTGCCAGGGCAAAGCCTGCTGGAGCTCACCGGGGACCGCCAGGTCCTGATTGAAAACCACCGGGGCGTGACCCAGTACAGCCGGGAGCAGGTGGGTGTCAAGGTTGCCTTTGGAGAGATTCTCCTCTGTGGCCGGGAGCTGGTGCTGGCGCGGATGGGGCAGGGGCAGCTGGTGGTCACAGGCTGCGTGGAGTCCATCCGGCTTCTCAGGAGGCGCTGCCCATGAAGCTCTGGACCTCCCTCACCGGCCTTATCCAAGCGGAACTGCTCACCGCCGACCCGGCAGGCGCGCTTTGCGCCATTGCAGACGCCGGGATCATTCTTCGGGACGTAACCCCGGAAGGGGAGCTCTGCCTGCGCTTTTCCGTTGCCCGCCCCAGCTATGGCAGGCTTTTGCGCCTGACCCGGAGGCGGGGAGAAACGCTGACGATCCTTGGCAGGACCGGCCTATACTGGCGCTTCCGGGCTCTGGCAGGAAGGCCTGTGCTGCTTGCCGGACTGGCGCTGCTGCTATGCGCCCAGATCCTGATCCCTACCCGGATCTTTTTTGTCCGGGTCAGCGGCAACCAGCGGGTGCCTGCCCGGCAGATCCTTGCGGCTGCGGAAAGCTGCGGGCTGCGCTTTGGGGCCAACCGCCGGGCTCTTCGCAGCGAGGCCATCAAGAACAGCCTGCTCAGCGCCATCCCGGAGCTCAAGTGGGCCGGGGTCAATACAAGAGGCTGCGTTGCAGTGATTTCCGTTGCAGAAAAGCAGCCTGCCGTCCCTGCGGAGCCTGCTCAGACCGGCGTAGCCAGTGTGATCGCCGCCCGGGACGGGGTGATCAAGAGCCTGCTCTGCACCAGAGGAACGCCTCTAGTCAAGCCCGGGCAGGCGGTTACCAAAGGGCAGGTACTGATTTCCGGCTATACGGACTGCGGAAAAACCGTCCTGGCCCAGCGGGCGCAGGGGGAGATCATGGCCTATACCCACCGGGATTTTCAGGTGTACGCCCCCAAATACAGCCTTCAAAAGGCGGGGGAGGCAAAAATCATCCGGCGGTGGAGCCTGATTCTCGGAAAAAAACGGATAAAATTGTGGTTTGGTAGTGGAATTTTGGGTATGGAATGTGGTAGAATGTATCGGGAGTATCCATTGACCCTGCCGGGCGGCTTTGTGCTGCCGGTGCGCATGGCAGTGGACTGCTACAAAGTCTGCGAACTTTCGGAACAAGGCCTTCCGGAAGAGTCGGCTTATACCCAGATGCAGCACTTTGCCAGGACCTATCTTCCCGGTGCTATGACCGCGGGAACCGTCCTGGATGCATCGGAGACCTTTGCCCCGGAGGAGGGAGCCTATGTGCTCTCCGGCAGCTATTCCTGCCTGGAGTCCATTGGCCGCAGCCGCCGGGAGGAGACAGGAGAGACCAATGAGCAAGGAAGTTGAAAGAATCGTAAATGCCGATCGGGTAGAGGACCTGATTGCCGTGTTCGGCTCCTTCGATGAAAACGTGCGCCGGATCGAAGAGGCTCTGGGCGTGCGCATTGTCAGCCGGGGAGATGACCTGAAGGTCACCGGCGACGAGGAGATGACGGACAAGGCCGTCCGTACCCTGGAAGCCCTGCTGCAGCTGGCCGCCAAGGGCGAGACCATCGATGAGCAGCGGGTGCGCTACCTCATTACCCTGGTCAGTGAGGGCAACGAGGATCAAATCGCAAAAATCGCCAAGGATGTGGTGTGCATCACCGCCAAGGGAAAGCCCATCAAGGCAAAAACCGTTGGCCAGCAGAACTACATGAAGGCCATTCAGAAAAATACCGTCACCATCGGTGTCGGCCCTGCCGGTACGGGCAAGACATATCTCGCCGTGGCAGCAGCCGTATCCGCTTTCCGGGAGCGGAGCGTAAACCGGATCATCCTCACCCGGCCTGCCGTAGAGGCAGGGGAGCGGCTGGGCTTCCTGCCAGGCGATTTGCAGAACAAGGTAGACCCCTATCTGCGGCCGCTGTATGACGCGCTGTATGATATGCTGGGGGCAGAGACCTTCCAGAAGTACCAGGAGCGGGGCTCCATCGAAGTGGCCCCGCTGGCCTATATGCGCGGCCGAACCCTGGACGACAGCTTCATCATCCTGGACGAGGCCCAGAACACCACCCGGGAGCAGATGAAAATGTTTTTGACCCGTCTGGGCTTTGGCTCCAAGATTGTCATCACCGGAGACGTGACCCAGATTGACCTGCCGGATGACAAGGTCTCCGGATTGAAGGATGCGGTGCGGGTGCTGGACGGGGTAGAGGATATTGCCATCTGCCGTCTGACCTCTGCGGATGTTGTCCGCCACGCCCTGGTACAGAAAATCATCAATGCCTACGAAAAGGCTGCAAAGCCTGAAAATAACCCGCCCCGGACCATGCCGGGACGGTATCAAAGGAAGAGAACCTATGAGAAATAAGATCAATCTGGTATTCCAACAGGGCGGCTTGCAGCGCCTGGTTATTTCCGCCAACATCCGCACGTGCATCAATGCCGTGCTGAAGGCCGAGGGCGTGACGGCCAAGTGCGAGATCAACGTCCTGGTCACGGATGATGCGGGCATCCGGGAAATCAACCGCACCTCCCGAAACATTGACAGCGCCACGGATGTGCTGAGCTTCCCCATGTTTGAACTGGCGCCCGGGGAGCTGCCCGCGGACTGGACGGAATACGAAGACCCGGACACCGGCCTGGTGCCCCTGGGGGATATGTGCATCTCCCTGGAACGGGCAATCGCCCAGGCCAAGGAATTCGGCCACACCACCCGCCGGGAGGTGGGCTACCTGACCATCCACTCCATGCTGCATCTTCTGGGCTATGACCACCTGGACGAAGGCCCTCAGAAGCGGCAGATGCGCGCCAGAGAAGAGGCCATTGCATCGGAAATTCCGGGCATGAGCCGGGACTGATAAAGGAGAGACTATGAAGACAAAAACCGCTATGATCACCATCTGCGGACGGCCCAACGTGGGTAAGTCCACACTGACGAACTACCTGGTCGGCGAAAAAATCGCCATCGTTTCCAATAAGCCTCAGACCACCCGAAACCGCATCTGCGGCATCGTCACCAAGGGCGACACCCAGTACGTCTTCGTCGACACCCCGGGCTTCCACCGGGCCAGAACCAAGCTGGGCGACTATATGGTGAACGTAGCTCAGGAATCCATTGCGGATGTGGACCTGACGCTGCTGGTGGTAGAGCCCATTGCCTCCATTGGCCCTCAGGAGGTGAGCCTGATTGAAAAAATTCAGGCAAGCCGCTGCCCTGCCATTCTGGTCATCAACAAGATCGATACCGTGGAGAAGGACACCCTGCTGGAGGTCATCGCCAAATATTCCCAGGCCGCGAATTTTGAGACCATTATGCCCATCTCCGCCAAAACCGGAGACGGGGTAGAGGAACTGCTTTCCATGTGCGGCAAGTACGCCCAGGAAGGCCCCTTCCTGTTCCCGGAGGATGTGACAACCGATCAGCCTGAGCGGCAGGTCATGGCAGAGATCATCCGGGAAAAGCTGCTGTGGTGCCTGGACAAGGAGATTCCCCACGGCACCGCTGTGGAGATCACCAAGTTCTCCGAGCGAGACAATGGCGTCATCGACCTGGATGCCACCATTTACTGTGAGAAGGCCAGCCACAAGGGCATTATTATCGGCAAGCAGGGCCAGATGCTGAAAAAGATCTCTACGCTGGCCCGGCAGGACTGCGAAAAGTTTATGGGTACCAAAGTCTACCTCACCACCTGGGTCAAGGTTAAGGAAAACTGGCGGGACAGCGATTTTCTTGTGAAGAACTTCGGCTACCGGGAGTAAGCGCCTTCCCTCGGGGGAAGGTGGCAGGGCGAAGCCCTGACGGATGAGGGGCGGTACACGGTAAAGTATGGTAACGCCTAAGCAGAAAAGTTCTGTTTTCATGAACTTCATTGTATAGATTTTTTGTTATCGGTTCTGCCTGCCGCCCCTCATCAGTCACAGCTCTTAGAGCTGTGACAGCTTCCCCCGGGGGAAGCCAGAAATTTCCAGATTACGGAATCCGCTCTTTGCAAAAGCTACGTGCAGGAGGGATGACCATGCTGTCTTCGGAATATTGGAAGCTCTTTTTGGAAACCGGCGCACCGGAAGCCTATCTCATGTATACGCAAGCCCTGCAACAGGAGGAACACCATGTATCTGACGATCCGAGCCATCGTCCTGCGGGTGACGGACTACAATGACCACGACGCCCTTCTGACGGTGCTGACCCAGAACTATGGTAAGCTGACCATCAAGGCCCGGGGGCTGCGCCGGAAGAACAGCCCGCTCATTGCCCCATGCCAGCTGCTGGCCTTTGGGGAATTCACCCTGTTTGAATACAAAGGAAAATACACCATCAACGAGGCCCACGCATTGGAGCTCTTTCAGGGCCTGCGGCGGGAGCTGACCCAGCTGTCCCTGGGGAGCTATTTTGCTCAGGTGGCGGAGCTCATCTCCCAGGAGGATATGCCGAATCCGGAACTGCAGGCGCTGCTTCTGAACTGCCTGTATGCCCTTTCCACGCTGCATCTGCCGGAAACGATGGTCAAGGCCGTTTTTGAACTCCGGGCCGCCTGCCTGGCGGGCTACACGCCGGAGCTCTTCGGCTGCCACGTCTGCGGAAACCAGAGCCCGGACCGGTTCGACCTGTCCCAGGGGCAGCTGGAATGCAGCACCTGCCGCGACCCGGAATCCGGGGGCATTCGCATCCCGGTAACGCCGCAGATGCTGGAGGCCATGCGCTATATCTGCCTCTGTGCGCCCAAAAAGCTCTTTTCCTTCCGCCTGGACGAACAGACCATGGCCGCCTTGGGAGCACTGACGGAAGGGTACTTACAAACCCAGCTGGAGCACGGGTTTGCCACGTTGGATTTTTACAAGTCCCTGTTTGCGGGACCTTATGATCTAGGAGAAAAACATGACGGAACTATATGAAAAATCCCTGTCCAAGCTGGAGCTGGGGCAGGTTCTGGAGATGCTTTCCCAATGCGCGGGAAGCGAGGGCGGCAAGGCGGCCTGCCTGGCGCTGATGCCGGATTCGGACCTGGATACCGTCCGGGAACTGCTGGACCAGACCACGGCGGCCTCTGACCTCTGCGCCAGGAAGGGTAACCCCACCTTTGCTGATGTGGCAGATGTATCCGCCAGTCTGGAGCGGGCAGACCGGGGCGGCAGCCTACAGCCTGTGGAGCTGCTGCGGATCGCAGGGGTGCTGCGCTGCGCCCGGACCATCAAGGGCTATGTGGCGGAAGACGACCCCAAGACGGTGCTAGACCCTCTGTTTAACGCCCTGACACCCAATAAGTACTTAGAGGACAAGATTTTCGGTGCCATTCTCTCGGAAGAGGAGATTGCCGACACCGCCTCCTCCACGCTGGCGGATATCCGCCGCCATATGCGCATCCAGTCCGGAAAAATCCGGGACAGCCTGCAAAAGGTGATCTCGTCCCCGGCCTATGCCAAATTTCTGCGGGAGCCCATCATCACCATCCGGCAGGGCCGGTATGTGGTCCCCGTCAAGTCCGAGTGCAAAAACGATGTGCCCGGCATGGTCCACGACGTGTCCGCCACGGGGTCTACCTACTTTGTAGAGCCCTTGTCTGCCGTCAACGCCAACAATGCCCTGCGGGAGCTGGAGCTGAAAGAGAAGAAGGAGATCGAGCGAATCCTGGCCGAACTGTCCGCCGAGGCGGCGGGCTACGCCGAAAACATCCGTCTGGATGTTCAGATGCTGATTCAGCTGGATGTGATCTTCGCCAAGGCAAAGCTTGCCTATCGGATGCGCGCCTGGGCTCCTATTATGAACGACCAGGGCAGGGTAGAGCTGCGCAATGCCCGGCACCCCCTGATCGATCCCAAGAAAGCGGTACCCATCTCTCTGCGCCTGGGCTCCGACTTTGACACCATGATCATCACCGGCCCCAACACCGGCGGCAAGACCGTTACCCTGAAAACCATCGGTCTGCTGACGCTGATGGCGGAGTGCGGTCTCCATGTGCCCGCCGGAGACGGCAGCACCCTATCCACCTTTGATGCCATTCTGGCGGACATCGGCGACGAGCAGTCCATTGCCCAGAGCCTGTCCACCTTCTCAGGCCATATGCGTACCATTGTAGACGTGGTGGCTCAGTGCGACAGCAGAACCCTGGTGCTCTATGACGAGCTGGGCGCCGGTACAGACCCCGCCGAGGGTGCGGCGCTGGCCATTGCCCTTATTGAATTCAGCCGGAAAATGGGCTCCCGGGTGGTGGCAACTACCCACTATGCCGAGCTCAAGCTCTATGCCATGCGCACCAAGGGCGTCATCAATGCCTCCTGCGAATTTGACGTAGAGACCCTGCAGCCTACTTACCGGCTGCTCATCGGCATTCCGGGGAAATCCAATGCCTTTGCCATCTGCCGGAAGCTGGGCCTCTCCGAGGACATTCTGAAAGAGGCCAATGATCTGGTGGGCAAGAGCGACAAGGACTTTGAGGACGTGATTTCCCAGCTGGAGCAGCAGCGGCAGCAGATGGAGTCTGCCCGCCGGGAGGCAGAGCGTCTGAAGCAGGAGACGGCAAAAATCAAGCAGCAGAGTGAGGAATATAACCTCCAGCTGCAAAAGGAAAAGGACAAGGCCATGGAAGCTGCCCGCCGGGAGGCCCAGGGCATCATCGAGGAGGCCAGAGCTGCTGCCAATGCCGCTTCCGAAGAGCTGAAGGCCCTGCGCAAGCAGCTGGAAAGCAGCGCCGATACCACCGGAATCAACCAGCGTCAGGCTGAGCTGCGCCGGGTGTTGAATGAAACCGAGGATAAGATCCGCGCCCAGGCCCCTCAGAAGGAGCGGCCAAAGGCCAGCCGGGGCATCCTGGTTGGGGATACCGTGGAGCTGCTAAAGCTGGGCACCAAGGCCAGCGTCCTCGCCATCAACAAGGACGGAACCTACCAGCTCCAGGCGGGCATTCTGAAAATGACCGCCAAGGCAGATGAAATCTATTTACTGGAAAACGAGAACCCTTACGCCCAGAAGGGCGGCCACCCCAAGCACTCCGGCCGGGAGATGAAGATGACCGCCATGCCAACGGAGATCGATTTGCGGGGCATGGACTGCGTGGAGGCCATCTGCGTGCTGGACCGGTATTTGGATGAGGCCATGCGTGCAAAGCTCACTTCCGTGCGCATCATCCACGGCAAGGGCACCGGCGCACTGCGGGCCGCCGTCCAGCAGGACCTGAAAAAGAACAAATTCATTAAAAAATTCCGTTTGGGACAGTATGGAGAGGGCGAAGACGGCGTTACCATTGCGGAATTTGCGTGATTTCTCCGAATCCACAGGGATTTCCAGTGGGGCTTTTTCAGGAATTGGTTGACATTCACAGGAAAAAAAGGTATTATATTTCCAGACCCATCGTGCTTCTGACCGGCATGATGAAAAGGAGTGTTTGTTATGTATAGCAAGGAAGTTGTTGTTCGCTGCGAATCCGGTCTGCACAACAAGCAGGCTACATATTTCGTTCAGAAGGCCAACGAATTCGAAAGCAGCATTTGGCTGGAATCCGGCAATCGGAAGATGAACGCCAAGAGCCTGCTGGGCATTATGTCCCTGGGCATTATCTCCGGCTCCACCGTTACCCTCAGCGCCGTTGGCGCAGACGAGGAAGCCGCTGTGACCGCTCTGGATGCTCTGCTCCAGCGCGATGTCTACTGATTCCTTCGAGTAACACATCACCGGCCGCCTCTGTTCGTATGCGCAGAGGCGGCTCTTCTTTGGGAGACACCATGACATTTGAAGAACTGAAAGAAAAGGCCCTGTCGCTGCCCTATGCCCCCGGCGTGTATATCATGCGGGACAAGACCGATAAGGTCATCTATGTGGGCAAGGCCAAAAAGCTGAAAAACCGGGTCAGCCAGTATTTCCAGGACACCGCCGCCCACACCCCAAAGACCAAAATGATGGTCAGCAAGATCCACCATTTTGATACCATTGCGGCAAGCAGTGAATTTGAAGCCCTGGTGCTGGAATGCTCGCTGATCAAGCGCTATATGCCCAAATACAACATTCTTTTGAAGGATGACAAGGGCTATCCCTATCTGCGGCTGAATATGAAGGATATTTACCCCACCATCACCATTGTCAGTAAGATCGCCGATGATGGGGCGGAGTATTTTGGCCCCTACGGCAGCCGGGGCGTGACCCACAGTCTGCTGGAGGCCATCCGGCTGACGCTGAAGCTGCCCGGGTGCAGCAAGGTCTTCCCCCGGGACGTGGGCAAGGACCGGCCATGCCTGAACTACCACATGAACCAGTGCGAGGGCTGGTGCCAGGAAAGCGTCAGCGCCGTCACCTACCGGGAGCGCATGGAGCAGGCCCGTCAGCTGCTCAAGGGCAACTACAAGTCTGTGGCGGAGGAGATCAAGGCCAATATGCTTGCCGCCGCAGACAATCTGGAATTCGAGGTAGCCGCCGCCCTGCGGGACCGCCTGAATGCCGTAGAGGCCCTGGGGCAGAAGCAGCTGGTCACCGCCGGTTCTCTGGCGGATACGGACGTGGTGGGCTACGGCGAGACTGAGGCCAAGGCCTGCTTTGCAGTGCTGCATTTCAGCGGCGGCAATCTGCTGGACAAGGACTACGATGTGTTCCCCGTGCCGGAGGACAAACAGGAGGCGGTTTCCAGCCTCTTAAAGCAGTATTACCTGAGCCGGGGCCTGGCTCCGAAGATCGTGCTGCTGCCCTTTGAAATTGAGGACAGTGAGCTGTTCTCCCAGCTGATGGAGCAGCAGTACGGCCGCCGCAGCAAGATTCGCATTCCCCAAAAGGGCGACAATATGCGCCTGGTGGAGCTGGCCAGCCGGAACGCCTTTGAAGAGGCCCAGCGGCTGACGGACAAAGAAGAGCGCTTAAACGCCACCCTGGTAACCCTTGGAAAAATGCTCTCTATTCCCACCCCCAGCCGCATGGAGTCCTTTGATATTTCCAATATTTCCGGCACGGATATCGTGGCCAGTATGGTGGTTTTTCAGGATGGCCGCCCCCGGAAAAGCGACTACAAGCGCTTCAAGCTGGAGGGCCTTACCGATCAGGATGACTACGCCTCCATGCACCAGGTGGTCAAGCGGCGCTTCGCCCATTACAAATCAGGGGACAAGGGCTTTGAAGCCGCCCCGGACCTGCTGCTCATCGACGGCGGCGTGAATCATGCCAATGTGGCCGTGGCGGCACTGGAGGAGCTGGGGCTCCAATTTCCTGTGTTCGGTATGGTGAAAGACGACCGGCACCGCACCCGGGCTCTGGTGACGCCCCAGGGGCAGGAAATCCGCATTGACAACAACCAGGCCATTTTTGCCCTCATCGGCAATATCCAGGAGGAGACCCACCGATTCGCCATTACCTATCACCGGCAGCTGCGCAGCAAGCGGCTGCACTATTCCGAACTGGACGGCATTCCCGGTATCGGCCCCAAGCGGAAGCAGGAGCTGCTGCGGCAGTTCAAATCCCTGACCGCCATGTCCCAGGCAACCCTGCCGGAGCTGGAGCGGCTGCTTCCAAAGGACGCCGCTGCCGCCGTTTATCAGCACTTCCGGGAGAAGGAAGCAACCGAAAAGTAAGCCCCGGGACGATTTGAATAAATCCCCAAAATTTGGAAATCATTAGGAGAAAAGCATATGCGTGTGATCACAGGAAAGGCCAGGGGCATTCAGCTGAAGACGCCCCAGGGAATGCTGACCCGGCCTACGGCAGACCGGGTAAAGGAAGCGCTGTTCAGCATTATTCGCTTTGACGTGGCAAATGCCAGGGTATTGGACCTGTTCGGCGGCACCGGCCAGCTGGGCATTGAGGCCCTGAGCCAGGGGGCCAAAAGCGCCGTGTTTGTGGATGCCCGGGAGGAGGCCTGCGCCCTGATTCGGGAGAATCTGAAGCGTACCCGGCTATCTGAGCAGGGGAGCGTGGTCCGCTGCGACTATCTGGACTATCTGAACCGCTGCCGGGAGAAATTCGATATCATTTTTTTAGACCCGCCTTATGCAGAGGTTTTTCTGGAAACGGCCCTAAAACGCATCACGGAAATTGACATTTTGCATTCCGGTGGTATAATGGTTACGGAACGGCCTTTGGGGAAGGACCTTTTGGCGGAATTTCCCGGCTATACCCGCTCCAAAGACTATAAATACGGAAAGACCCTCCTTGCGATCTACCGCAAAGAGGATGGTATGCTATGAAAACAGCCATCTACCCGGGCAGCTTTGACCCGGTCACCAGCGGCCACCTGGACATCATCCGCCGGGCCGCCAATATTTTCGACAAGCTGATCGTCTGCGTCATGGTCAATGCGGGAAAACACCCCATGTTCTCCCTGGAGGAGCGGGTGGAGCTGATCCGCCGGGTAACCCAGGACCTTCCCAATGTGGAGGTTGACGGCTCCAGCGAGCTGCTGGCCGAATATGCCCGCCGCCGGGGAAGCTGCGTGGTGGTGAAGGGCCTGCGAGCCGGTTCCGACTTTGAAAACGAATTCCAAATGGCCCTGATCAACCGCAAGATCTACCCGGAGCTGGACACCATGTTCCTGACCTCCGACAGCCAGTATATGTTCCTGAGCTCCAGCATTGTCAAGGAACTGGGGTCTTACGGCGCAGACCTGACCGACTTCATCCCAGAAGCCATTATCCCGGATTTCCGCAGGCGCTTGGAAGAGCGCAGCGCAAACAAGTAACCCATTTAGGAGGAATATTATGAGCAGCAGCAATATTGAAGACATCATTGGCTCTCTTTACGATATGGTCCAGGACGCGCGGACCATGCCTTTGGCAGCCGACAAGTGCATCTTGGAGCGGGACCGGGTACTGGATATGCTGGACGAGGTCATCGCCCAGATGCCCGGTGAGCTGAAGCAGGCGCGGACCATTGTGGAGTCCCGGAACGACCTGATCAACCAGGCCCGCCGGGAGGCAGAGGGCATCCTGCGGCAGGCCCAGGACCAGGCAGCCCAGCTGGTGACCAAGGAGGCTATCTACGAAGGGGCCAAAAAGCGCAGCGAGGAGCTGGTTGCCCAGACCCAGAACCGTATTGAGCAGCTCCACAAGGCCGGCAACGAGTATATGGATGCCCAGCTGAAGCAGACCGAGGAGACCATTGCCAAGGCGCTGAACGACGTTCGGGATACCCGGGTAAAGTTCCGCACCGTCACCGAGGCCCAGGAGCAGCAGCGTAAGGCTGCCCCCAGCCCGAAGGCCGCCCCGGACGTAGAGGTATAACTCGGCGCTTTCAAATTTCCACAGCGCCGTCGCAACAACATATAACGCATAGCTGTCAAGGTGTATCTGCCTTGGCAGCTTTTTGCTTCTTTTTCCCGCCGCCCCTGCATAGGCTTGCAGCGGAAAGGGGAGAGGGGAATGGTAACAAAACACAAACCAACCGGAAGAGCGGCAGGATTTCCGAAAGGAATCGCCCTTGGGACGCTGGCGGCCCTGGCCTCAACGGCGGCTCTGGCCGCACTTCTGGCAATGCTGATCGCCAGTGGAGCCGTCCGGGAGGAAAACCTTGGCTATGGTGTCATGGTACTGCTGTTTCTTTCCGCTGCGTTGGGCGGAACGGTCGCTTTTGGACGGATCAAACACCGCAGAGCACTGGTCTTTGGCTTGTCGGCCGCGGCATATCTCGTCAGTCTGACGGCGCTGACGGCGTTGTTTTTCGGCGGTCGGTTTGATAGCTTTTTCCCTACGGCGATGCTGATAATTGGGGGAAGCGGCACTGCGTTTCTGCTCTCTGCGCGGGCCCAAAAGGGGAGAACACGGCATAGAAGATTCCGGCAGATTCGTTAAAATGCACAAAAATGCGCAAGAGGTAAATAGCATTTACTCACCTTCATTTTATGCAGGAATTTGTGCGATGAACATTTTTTGCACGTTTACGGGCTTTCTTCGAACTTATTTCTGAAATAATACAAATGTGCAAAAACTTTTGTTCACTTATTCTTGATGTTGACATAACAAAATTAACATAAAAATTGTAAGAATCTACAAAAAAACGTAATTTGGCGGATGATACTTGAATTTTTGCAAAAAACGGAGTATAGTATGTCTGTATCAAAAGTGTGTGGAGTTCGTCTGCATTATCGGGCACCGGAAAATGCCGCGGGGGATGCGATATGAGTGCATCTTTCCGACGGACCGATTTGGAGCAGCACACGCTCCGGAGCAGGCTGTGTGTCCTTTGGCTTCTGGGGCTGCTGCTGGGGTGCCTTGCTGCGGCGCGTCCGGGCGCTTGTCCGGCGGTGCAATGGCATGCCGACAGTTCTCCATGGCCTTGCATTGGCCGCCTGCTGTTAGAGCTGCTGTGCGCGGCTGCAGTGTCTTGGGGGCTGCCGTCCGGGGCATGCTCCGCTGTCGTTTTCTGCCGCGCCGCCGCCTTTGGCTATACGGCGCAGGGGATTCAGGTCTGCTTCGGCAGTGCCGGTTGGCTGCTATGGCCGCTGATGCTGTGGCCGCAGCTGCTCTTTTTTCCGTTTCTCTTTTTCCTGCTGTCCGACAGAAGAGGGGCAGGCGCATATCTGGTGAGCGCTGCTGCCGCTATCGGCATCGGGTTTGCGGATCATCAATTGGTCATGCCATTTTTGGCATTTCTGATAGAATAAAATAAGGATAGGTATTTCGGTTCATGCTGGATATTATTCGAGCCTATGAGAATTATCTCATCAAGGTAAAGCAGGCATCGGAGAATACCGTCTCGTCGTATTTGCGTGACATTCGGCAGTTCTCCGAATGGCTGACGGAGAACGGTGTTCCTGAGCTTGCCAGCGCCACACAAGTGAATATCCGGGACTACCTTGCTTATCTGCAAGCTCAGGGAAAGTCCGGCGCGACGGTTTCCCGTTCTCTTGCCAGCCTGAAGAATTTCTATACCTACGCCGTTTCAGAGGGCTTTCTGGAGGCTTCTCCCGTCAGCAGTGACATTCATGTTCAGCGGGGGGAGAAAAAGCTGCCCCAGATCCTCACCGGCAAAGAGGTAGAGCTTCTGCTGGCCCAGCCGGTCTGTGTGGACCACAAGGGCTACCGGGACAAGGCCATGCTGGAAGTGATGTACGCCACCGGTATGCGGGTCACGGAGCTCATCAGTCTCAACGTAGAGGATGTCAATCTGGAATTGGGCCTGGTAAAATGCCATAGCGGCAAGAAGTCCCGAGCGATTCCGCTGTATCCCGCTGCCCAGAAGGCGCTGGCTGTGTACCTGTCCGATGTGCGCTCTGCCATGATCTTTGATTCCGGCGAGCAGGCGCTTTTCGTCAATGTAGGCGGTACCCGCATGAGCCGTCAGGGCTTCTGGAAGATCCTGAAATACTATCAGGCAAAGGCCGGTATCGAAAAGGAGATCACGCCCCATACCTTGCGTCACAGCTTCGCGGTCCATCTCCTGGAAAACGGCGCTGATCTCGGCTCTTTGCAGGAGCTCATGGGCCACAGCGACATCTCGTCTACCCAGATGTATGCCCACCTGATCAACCAGAAAATCAAAAGCGTTTATCAAAAATGTCACCCCAAAGCATAAAAAGAGCTTACGGCAATCAAACCGTAAGCTCTTTTTCTATGCGCGCACCGAGGTTGAAGGTTTACCTGTTCTCCCGAATAATCCGACATGGATTTCCGTAGGCGATAACGTTATCCGGTATATCTTTTGTAACAACGCTTCCGGCACCGATCACAACATTGTTTCCAATCGTGACCCCCGGCAGAATGATCACACCGCCGCCAATCCATACATTGTCTCCAATGGTAACGGGCGCCGTCTGGGTTTTGCAAAATTCGAAGGAGCCGTCTTCCTTCGGCACTCCGAATCGGTCTGCCGCATTCGTGGGGTGAAAGGCCGTGTAGATTTGCACATTGGGTGCAATCAGTGCATTGTCACCAATGCGAATGACGTTGTCATCCAAAAAAGTGCAGTTCATATTCACTTCGCAGTTGTTTCCAAAATAGATTTGATTGCCGTAATCAACGTAAAAAGGCGCTGTGATCCACAGATTTTTCCCTTTTCTGCCCAGAAGCGCTCCTAGAATCCGCTCTTTTTCCGTTGCATCCGCAGAGTCGGTCCGGTTGTAGTCTCGAATCAGATCCTTTGCTTTGTGCCACTGCGTCAATAGTTCGGCATCCGCGCAATCGTAAAGCATTCCTGCCAGCATTTTTTCTCTTTCGGTCATCTTCTTCTCCTCAGGCAATGGGGTTGATAAAACGCTGCCGTTGCAGGTCATCCGGGAAGGATAGCTTGCAACGGCAGCCGCTTTCTTTCTGACTCAGATTCCGGTCATGGCAGCCAGAACATCCACTTCCATCTGCTGAATGCTCTTCTTCATGGCAAGACCCTCGTCAATGTCCACATCGGAGAAGCTGCCGTCGTGGGTGCAGACAATGCGGTTGGTCTTGCCCTGGAGCAGCAGCTCTACAGCCAGATACCCCATCTTGGTGGCGTTGACTCTGTCTCTGCCGGAGGGGGAACCGCCCCGCTGAATGTGGCCCAAAACAGTGACACGAGGGTCAAGATCAATGGCTTCCTTAATTCGCTTGGCAATGTCCGTGGCCTTGCCGGCGCCCTCAGCCACCACAATCATATAGTGGGTGAAGCCGTTGAACCGGGCCTGACGGATTTTCTCAATGACGTCCTTTTCAAAATCAATAGGCTCCTCGGGGACCAGAACGGCGGTTGCACCGCAGGCCAGGCCCACATACATGGCAAGGTATCCTGCGTTGCGGCCCATGACCTCCACCACGGAGCAGCGCTCGTGGGACTGCATGGTATCCCGCAGCTTATCGATGCACTCAATGGCCGTATTGGCAGCGGTGTCGAAGCCAATGCAGTAGTTGGTGCAGCTAATGTCGTTGTCGATGGTGCCGGGAATGCCAATGACGTTGATACCGTACTTACTCAGAGCAAGAGCGCCGCGGAAGGTGCCGTCGCCGCCGATGGCAATGATACTGTCCAGCCCCAGGAATTTGCAGGTGGAGACAGCCTTGCGCTGGCCTGCCTCGGTCATGAACTCCTCGCTGCGGGCGGTATAGAGAATGGTGCCGCCCCGATTGATGGTGTGGGCCACGCTCTTTTCATCCAGGCGCACGATGTCGCCGGAGATCAGACCGTTCCAGCCTCGGCGAATGCCGTAGCACTCCAGGCCATGATACAGCGCGGTACGTACAACTGCGCGGACGCAGGGGTTCATGCCGGGGGCATCTCCGCCGCTGGTCAGCACACCGATTCTTCTAACGCTCATAATAGAACCTCCTATTTATGGGTTTATAGCCATGCCCTTATTCTACCGAAAAATGCGGTTAATGTAAAGATAAAAATCTGGGATTTCCCGTGTTTTTTTGTATCAATTTCGCTACTTTGATGGAATCGAGGTTTCCGCTTGCTTTTTGGAACGGGTTGTGTATAATGGAAGCATCCAAGCAGAAGGGGGGAATACGGATGTATTTTGAAGCACTGTGCGCCGCGCTGCGGGGGCTGCCGGAAATTGAAGCCCTCGTTCTGGGCGGATCGAGAGCAGGGGAAGGGTACGATCGGAAATCGGACTACGATCTCTATGTCTACTGTACGGAAATTCCGCCTGCGGAGGCCCGCCGGGAGATCCTTGGCCGGGTCTGCGGTCATATGGAGTTGGGCAATGACTTCTGGGAACTGGAGGACGACTGCGTCCTGCTGAATGGCATCCCCATTGACATTCTCTACCGGAATCTGGATTCCTTCGCCCGGGACATTGCCTCTGTGGCAGAGCTGCATTACGCGCGTAACGGCTACACCACCTGTATGTGGCACAATCTGCTGCACAGCCGCATTCTCTATGACCGGGACGGCCGCTACGCCGCCCTGCGGCAGCGCTTCGATGTGCCATACCCGGAGGCGCTGCGGCAGAATATTATCCGGCGCAATCTGCGTCTGCTCACCGGAAATCTGCCCTCCTATGACGCGCAGCTGCGCAAGGCGGTCAGCAGGGAAGACAGGCCCAGCGTCAACCATCGGATGGCGGCGTTTCTGGAATCCTATTTCGACATTCTCTTCGCCCTGAACCGCATGACCCACCCGGGGGAAAAGCGCATGGCCAGCACATTGAAAGCAAGGGCAAAGATTCTGCCGAAGGACTTCGGGGAAAATCTGGACGAGGCCTTTGCCTGTATGTTCGCAAATCCGGAACGGTTCCTGGAGGTGCTGGACGCGATGGTCGGGAATCTTCAGGAATTGGTGGAGAAGGAGACAGAAGCAGATGGAAAAGCTATATGATCGCGCGGATATTTATGACCTGCTGGAAAACGGCAGTAGATACGAAATCACAAAAGGGCACTGGCAGTATCTCCTGAAGGAAAAGCCCGTCCGCTCGCTTTTGGATGTAAGCATCGGCAGTGGGAATATGACGCTGCCAGTTCTGGACTTAGGCATTGACCTGTACGGCTCGGATCTTAGCGAGGCCATGCTGAGCAGATGTGACAAAAAAGCAACTGCAAAGGGGTACTCTGTCCATTTGCAATGCAGTGACTTCCGGGAAGTCTCGAAGCATTTTACACGTCAGTTCGATTGCGTTACCAGCACCGGAAACAGCCTTGCCTATGTAACGAACGAAGAGGTCATCACAGCGCTGCACCAAATAGATGCTCTGGTTGCTCCCGGCGGTTATCTGTATTTTGACCTTCGGAATTGGGACAAGATTCGCAGAACAAAGCAGCGATTTTATACCTACAACCCATCTTTTCACGGAAACACCCGTGTCAACCTTGTACAGGTCTGGGACCACAATTCGGATGGGACCATTGATTTCAATCTGCTTTTTACATTTGAGAAAGAAAACCGCATCTTTCAAAAGGAGCATTTCATTGAACATTACAATCCCGTGTCTCAGCGGCCGCTTCTGGAAGAACTGCGCGCTATGGGGTATACGGATGTGGAAATACGCCTGGTTCCGGCGCAGTGGGGCGCATACACAGACGAGGATGACTGGTACTGTGTAATGGCAAGGAAGCCAAAAGAAAGGGAAGCGCTATGATAAAGCCCGTCGGCAGTTATGCGGACTGCCGGGAATTCGCTGAGAGCTTTCAGGGAGACCCGGATTTTTCGGACCCCATGCTCAGCACCGAGGAGCAGATCCGGTGCAATCTGGACAAGTCTTTTGAGCGGCAAAATCGCCAGATTCTTGGCGCATATCAGGACGGGCAGCTTGCCGGACTGTTCGTTCTGTTGGTTTTAGACAAGGAAAAATACCTGGAAATGCTGGTGGGACTGTCCCGGGAAGCGCAGGCTTACCGGGAACTGATGGAGTATCTGGCCCGGAACTATCCCGGCTGGAAGGCGGATTTCGTGTTCAATCCGCGAAACGGCCTGCTGAAGGCCACTTTGGAAGACGTGGGTGCGGAATTTGAGCAGGAGCAGCAGAAAATGGTATTTTCAGGTTCTGTTATTCCCGGGGATGCCACAGGAATATGGGAGCTTTCCGAACAATACGCTGCGGAATACTATGTTATTCACAGCCGGGACGTGTACTGGACCGGCGAAAAAGTCGCCGCCGCGCCGGAGAAATTCCGAACATTTCTGGCCATAAACCAAGGCCGCGTCATCGGGTATCTGGATGTGACCCATTGCTTTGAAGAGAACGAGCCATACGATATTTATGTCCTGCCGGAATATCGCCGAAAAGGCTACGGGCGAAAGCTGCTGGCCAAAGCGCTGGACTGCAATCAGCCCAGGGGCATGATGCTGCTGGTAGAAACAGACAACACAGCAGCGATCAGGCTGTACGAGTCGATGAACTTCAAGACCGTGCCCGGGCAAAACAGTTTGACAGCCCATTGGCGGATTCCTGAAGAAAAAGAAATTGACTTTGGAAAGTAAATGGAATATTCTTTAGGAGATAAATAATACTGTAGAAAGGTATTTGAAATAAAAATAGCTTACCGAAAACGGCCGAAAAGGCGCAAATACAGGAATAAAGCCTTGACGGCTAGAAAACTGTTCTTTGGTGCAGCTTGAACGCAACAAAATTTTTATTTTGTTGCGTTCAAAGGAACGATTGATTTGCTCCTTGAGCTATCTCACAAGCCCTCCCTTTCGGACAGTTCGGACAGCTATTACAATTTCAACAGGCAAAGTAATATGCAGCAATACCGTGACTGTCCGCAAATACTTCGGAACTTCTTAACCTACCATGAAAATATCAAGGGCCAATCTCCGCTGACGATTCATGAATACTATCTGGACCTGCGGATGTTTCTGCGGTTTATGAAACTCATGCGCAGTGAGATGCCCATTGATACGGATTTGGAGACCATCGACATTCGGGACATCGACCTGGACTTTTTGGGCTCTATCACGCAGTCGGAGATCTTTGACTTCCTCTCCTACCTTGCCAATGACCGGGTGGCGCGGCCGGATGAGGCTGTGCCGGAGCGCGGGATCGAGGCTTCCAGCCGGGCTCGGAAGCTCTCGGCCATCAAGTCTTTCTATAAGTACCTGACAGTGCGAACCAAGCAGTTGACCGAAAATCCGGTGGCCGACCTGGAATACCCCAAATTACGCAAAAGCTTGCCCAAATACCTGACTATGGAGGAATCCGCCGCACTTTTGCAGGCAGTTTCCGGGCCAAATGAGAAACGGGACTACGCTATTCTCATGCTCTTCCTGAACTGCGGCATCCGGCGCAGTGAGCTGGTGGGGCTGAATCTGACGGATGTCTATGAGGACCGCATTCGGGTGATTGGCAAGGGCAACAAGGAGCGCTTTGTCTACTTCGGCTCTGCCTGCCGAAAGGCCATTGATGCCTACCTGGAGGAACGGAACCAGGTCGAGCTGTCCGACAACCGCGCCCTCTTTGGCTCCCGGGACAAAAACCGCATCAGCGTGACGGCAGTCCATCGGCTGGTGAAAAAAGCCCTTTTGCAGGCTGGGCTGGATTCCACACAGTTCTCCGCCCACAAGCTGCGGCACACGGCGGCAACCATGATGCTCTCCGGCGGCGTGGATGTGAAAACCGTTCAGGAGGTGCTGGGTCATGAGAACCTGAACACCACCCAGATCTACACCCACATAGAAAACACCGAGCTGAAAATCGCCAGCGAGGCAAATCCCCTTTCGAAGCTTGATTTTTCTAAATGATTCTAAGATTTAGCATTGCATGAAAAGCAACTGATAGTTGACATTATATATAATCAAAAATTGAAATTAATATAGTCCCGCCATTTGGCAGGCAGCACATCAAAGGAGGATTTTCATGTCAATCGGAGAGAGAATTACAGAGCTTCGGAAGGCCGCTTCCCTCTCCCAGGGGCAGCTGGCACAGCGCATGGGGGTCACCCGGCAGGCGGTCAGTAAATGGGAGAATGACCTGTCCACTCCAGATCCTCTGCGCCTGGTACAGCTGGCGGATGCCCTGGGAACGGACAGCGAATACCTGGCCTCCGGGCAGCACGCCACACTCCCCTCCCCGCCTGTTGTGGTCCATTCCGTTGAGGAAAAACCGGTATATGTAGAAAAGATCGTGGAGAAGCCGGTCTATGTAGAGAAGGTGGTGGAAAAACCGGTTTACATTGAGAAACCGGTCTATATCGAAAAGCCTGCGGAACCCCAGGAGCCAAAGGTCGTGGTCAAGGAGGTGCCGGTAGACCGTGTTGTCCAGCGCGTGGTTGAGAAGCCGGTGATCCAAAAGGTCGTCCGTTACCGCTACCGGGCTGACCCTGTCATGATGGTTCTGGCCGCCATCGGCGGGCTGGTGGTTGGCCTGGTCATCGGACTGCTGATTTGACAAAATAGCTGCTGCAAATCCATCAAAAACAGATTTGCAGCAGCTTTACTATGGCAAAAAATCAAATTTGACGGTCGTACACGTCCCACTCAGACTGTGGAAAGGCATTGCCCCAGTAATGGTTGGATAATTCGTCCAGCGTATGGAAAATAACTTCATTTTCGGGATTTGTAATTGCAATTTTCACATTGCCGCCCCAATATCGCAGCCGTTCCTGGCATATTCCGCAGGCCGTCAAAATTTTGAAAGCGTCCCTTTCGCTGTCCCTTGAAACGCACAGCGAATGCGTAACCCTCAGGTTGAACTTCTGGGCTTCACACATTGCGCCTGTTTCCATGCACAACCCTGCCCCGGCATTAAAGGATTCCAATGCCACAGATATCAGGAACTGCTTGTCTTCTGTGAATAGAACAGCGCAGCCGCCCCAGCCGGTCGGAAACCGCTTTCTCACAAAGTCCGTAGCCATTTGATACATTTGATGTCCAATTTCTCTGTCATTCACAGGTAATCGCTCCCTCTTATATCAGCATTTGATTTGTACCGTTACTGCCCTTTTTATAGCTTCGCTGCCAGCTCAAAGGCCAGAAGAGCAATCTTGCTCTTATCGTCCAGGCGGACGTGGCCGGACAGGCTCCTGGGCTGCCATTGGGAGTGGTCCAGATTGTCCCCGGCATAGAAGAACTGGAAGAAATCCACGCCCCGGAAGTCGGCCACGGCCTGCATTCCGGCGCATTCCATCTCCACGCAGATTGCCCCCTGGGCTTTCCTGCGCCGGACCTTTTCCGCCGTCTCCCGGTAGCCCGCATGGAAAGGTTTTTTGCTGAACTATCTTACAGCGCTTTCAGCGCGGCCAGGCTTTCTTCCAGGGCGGCAATCAGGTCGGCGGCCTTCTTGGCCTTTTCCCGCTCTGCGTTGACCACAGCCTCGGGAGCCCGGGAGGTGAAGTTCTCATTGGAGAGCTTGCCGTTCAGGCTGGCCAGGTTCTTTCTGGCCTTGTCCAGCTCCTTGGAGATACGCTCCTGCTCCTTGGCAATGTCCACCAGCTGGCCCATGGGGATATAGAGCTTGGCGTCCGCCGTAGCGCAGGTCACCAGGCCGTTCAGATTCTCCGGCTCCTTCTCCAGCAGTTCCACCTTGTCGGCGTAGGCCAGGCGCTGAATGAAGCCCTCGCCCTCAGTGAAGACCTGGGGGTTGGAGGTCAGCACATACAGCGTTGCCTTCTTGGAGGGGGGCACGTTCATCTCGGCTCTGCGGTTGCGGATAGCCCGGATGGCATTCATGACGGATTCCATATGGGCTTCCTCGGTCTTGAAGCTCAGCGCTTCCTTGGCCTCGGGCCACTTGGCGACAATCAGGGCGCTCTTCCGCTCCGGCAGGCTCTGCCAGATTTCCTCGGTGATGAAGGGCATGAAGGGATGCAGCAGCCGCAGCGTCTGATCCAGCACATACACCAGCACCTGCAGAGCGGTGTCCTTCCGCTGGGCGTCCTCGGAGTACAGTCTGGCCTTGGTCAGCTCGATATACCAGTCGCAGTAGGTGTCCCAGATGAAGTCGTAGATCTTCTGGACGGCGATGCCCAGCTCGTAGCGCTCCATATTGTCGGTGACCTCGGCAATGAGGGTGTTCAGCTTGGAGAGCACCCACTTGTCGGCAATCTCCAATTCCTTGGGCAGCTGGGGCTTAAAGTCCTCGCCCAGATTCATCAGCACGTACCGGGAGGCATTCCAGAGCTTATTGGCAAAGTTCCGCATGGCCTCGCAGCGCTCCACATAGAAGCGCATATCGTTGCCGGGAGAGTTGCTGGTGATCATGTTCATTCGCAGGGCATCGCAGCCGTACTTGTCGATCATCTCCAGGGGGTCAATGCCGTTGCCCAGAGATTTCGACATCTTGCGGCCCTTGTCGTCCCGGACCAGGCCGTGAATCAGCACGGTGTGGAAGGGGGCCTTGCCGGTGTGCTCGCAGCCGGAGAAAATCATCCGGGCCACCCAGAAGAAGATGATGTCGTAGCCCGTGACCAGCACGTCCGTGGGGTAGAAATAGTCCAGATCGGCGGTCTTCTCGGGCCAGCCCAGGGTTTCAAAGGGCCACAGGGCGGAGGAGAACCAGGTGTCCAGCACATCTGGGTCACGCTCAATGCGGGTAGAGCCGCACTTCTCGCACTTGCAGGCATCCTCCCGGGACACGGTGATGTGGCCGCAGTCCTGGCAGGTCCATGCGGGAATCTGGTGGCCCCACCACAGCTGCCGGGAGATGCACCAGTCGCGGACGTTCTCCATCCAGTTGAGGTAGGTCTTGGTGAAGCGATCGGGGACGAATTTGGTCTCCCCTTCCTTCACCACGTCAATGGCTTTTTCGGCCAGGGGCTTCATTTTCACGAACCACTGGGCAGAGATGATGGGCTCCACATCGTTGTGGCAGCGGTAGCAGGTGCCCACGTTGTGGGAGTAGTCCTCCACCTTTACCAAGTAGCCCTGGGCGTCCAGGTCGGCCACAATGGCCTTCCGGGCCTCGTAGCGGTCCATGCCTTCGTATTTGCCGCCCAGATTGTTGACCTTGCCCTCGTCGTCCAGCACCCGGATGACCTCCAGATTGTGCCGCAGGCCCACCTCGAAGTCGTTGGGGTCGTGGGCGGGGGTCATCTTGACGCAGCCGGTGCCGAACTCCATCTCGGCATAGTCATCGGCCACCACGGGGATGGGCTTATTCAGCAGGGGCAGGATCACGTTTTTGCCCACAATGGCCTTGTAGCGCTCGTCGTTGGGGTTGACGCACACGCCGGAGTCGCCCAGCATGGTCTCGGGACGGGTGGTGGCCACGATGACCTCGCCGGAGCCATCCTCCAGGGGGTAGCGGATGTGCCACAGGTGGCCGGGCTTATCCACGTATTCCACCTCGGCATCGCTCAGAGCGGTGACGCAGTGGGGGCACCAGTTGATGATCCGGCTGCCCTTGTAGATCAGGCCCTTTTCATACAGGGAGACGAAGACCTCCCGGACGGCCTTGGAGCAGCCCTCGTCCATGGTGAACCGGGCGCGGTCCCAGTCGCAGCTGGCACCCAGCTTCTTCTGCTGCTCCACAATCCGGTTGCCAAAGCGGTTCTTCCAGTCCCAAACCCGCTCCAGGAACTTTTCCCGGCCCAGGTCATACCGGGTCAGTCCCTCCTTGCGCAGCTCCTCTTCCACCTTGATCTGGGTGGCAATGCCCGCATGGTCTACACCGGGAATCCAGAGGGCATTGTAGCCCTGCATCCGCTTGAAACGGATGATGCTGTCCTGCAGGGTCGCGTCCATGGCGTGACCCATGTGCAGCTGGCCGGTGACGTTGGGGGGCGGCATAACGATGGTGAAGGGCTTCTTGTGCTCGTCCCGCTCTGCGTGGAAATAGCCGCCCTCCTGCCACATCTTGTAAATTTCCGATTCCACGGCCTGGGGCTCGTAGATCTTGTTCAGTTCTTTTGCCATACAAAACTTCCTTTCCATAAAAAACGCCCCGGGTGCCAAAACACCCAGGGCGAAAAGTTTTCCGCGGTACCACCTGAATTTCCGTAAATAACGGACACTCTTGCGCTATAACGGGCTGACCCGTACTGCCCTACTCCCCTTCCTGGGTTTCAGCCAGTCCGCTCCCGGGCGACCATTCCCCTTCTGGCTCAAGACGCTCGCACCACCCGCGCCCTCTCTGAAAGCCATTTTGGAGGAAACCTCCCGTTCCATGCGTTTGAATTTTGTATTATTCTACCCGGATAATTGATGAATGTCAAGGATTTTTTTCAGAAAGGCTTTTTCCTTACTCTTTCTTGACGAACGGCTGCAAAGGGGCTATAATAGGCATTATCTGATATTTTGGAGTGTATTTCCTATGGTAAAGCTTTCTCTGGTGGTGCCCTGCTATAACGAGGGGGAAAATGTGATCCCCTTCCATGAGGCGGCGCTGAATGCCTTTCAGGACTGCGGCTATGAGATCGAGATCGTCTATATCGACGATGGCAGCCGGGACGCAACGCTGCACAATCTGAAAAAGGTCTACGCCCAGAAGGACTGCCGGGTGAAAATTGTGTCCTTCTCCCGGAATTTCGGCAAGGAGGCCGGCATTTACGCAGGCTTGCAGCACGCCTCCGGCGAATACATCAGCCTCATCGATGCGGATTTGCAGCAGCGGCCGGAGATCGTTCGGGATATGGTGAACATCCTGGATGAAAAACCGGAATACGACATTGTGGCCGCCTACCAAGACCGGCGCAATGAGGGAAAGGTCCTCTCTTTCTTCAAGAAGAGCTTCTATAAGGTCATCAATAAGCTGTCCAAGGTTACCTTGCAGCCAGATGCCAGCGATTTCCGGACCTTCCGCCGCAGCGTGAGGGACAGCATCCTGGAGCTTACCGAATACCATCGCTTCTCCAAGGGCATCTTCGCCTGGGTGGGCTATTCCACCTGCTTCATCCCCTATACCGCCTGTGAGCGGGCCAACGGCACCACAAAGTGGAGCTTCTGGAAGCTTTTCAACTATGCCGTGGAGGGCATCATCGGCTATTCCACTGCGCCGTTGCGGCTGGCCACCCTTTTTGGCACCGTCAGCGGCATTGCTGCCATTGTCTATCTGATTGCGGTCATCATCGAAAAGCTGACCCGGGGCATTGCTGTGCCGGGGTACGCAACCATCATTGTGCTTCTGCTGCTGTTTTCCAGCATTCAGCTGTTCTGCATCGGCATCATCGGCGAGTACGTGGGCCGGAATTTCGAGCAGAGCAAAAATCGGCCCATTTATATTGCGAAAGAAGTACTGGGAGAGGACGAATAAGATAGATTCGTTTCCCTGGCAAGCGTTTGGCTCCCCTTTCGAGGGGAGCCATAGACGGGTGTCCGTAAAACAGTTAATCCTCCGTATGGCTTAGACCATGCGGAGGATTTGTTTATGTCTAATCTTCAAACTTGCTGGCGGCAAACG
>QWCE01000646.1_pt1 | contig 91290 bp, 93 predicted proteins | sample 1972531 | NCBI WGS metagenome assembly QWCE01 (sample SAMN09866716, study PRJNA288562) | Human gut metagenome isolate term4_stool, whole genome shotgun sequencing...
TTTGAAGTAAGTGCAAGTGTAGTAACAGATAAATCAATCGTCAAAGCAAAACTAGCACAAGCAGGAAACGAAACTATAATAGATGATGATAGAGAATTTACAAATTTAAATTTACTTGTTGCTTGAATTCGTAAAAGTAAGTTTAAATTTGTGAATTTGAAAATTCAGTATTTTAAAATACCGACCGAATTTGAATTTGCAAGGAAATTTTATTTAAAAGGATTGAATTTGGAAAATGAAAATTTAGAAAATAAGTCAAATGTTAAAAAATCAAATTTGAGAGATTATGACAAAGAACCTTTAATTATAAAAGATGAATTATCAAATGCAAAATTTACAAGTATAATTATCACGATTATATTATTGATTTCTTGTATAATTTATTTATTGATTTTTGATAGGAATCGCATTGATAGAGCTGTTATTTTAATAGTTTTAACATATATAAACATAAATAATTCGCTTAAAAATTTGGAAAGCAACTCGACTATATATTTTTATGAAAACAAAATAATGAAAGAATTGGAAAATGGATTGCAAAAATCCATTTTAACTAACAATATTCATCGCATATCAAAAACTATGTCTTCTGCACTTCCAAATTTTAATTTAAGCCCATTTATTACAAAACTTATTTTATTTTCGGGTTTAGTTTTATTGATTGTTTATTTAATGGCTATTGTTGCCACAGGAAGCCTTGTTCTTTTTATATTTGTAATGGTATTTGCATTTGGTGCAGTATATCTACCGCAATTTATAATTCATCATAAATATGGCGGTTTAAAAGATAGTTTTTACGATGTCATTTGGTTACAAGATAAAGACGGCAAATTTTTTAATTTTATGGTTAGTTCAGACAAACAATATAATGAAATCAAAAAATATTTATTGGTTAAAACGGGCAAGAGTTTAGATAAGGTAGAAAAGAAATTTTTTCTGCCTATATCTTGGTTTAAAGATAAAGATTTATTAAATTAAACTTATTTTAAAGGAGAAAACATGTCAAGTGTTGCATATGCAAACAAAATTTTAGATGAAGCTGAAAGAAAGCTTTTAAAGAATTACTCAAAAGCCGATTTGATTGATTTAGTCAATAAGGCTTGGAGTATAGGCACAAACGGAAGTCAGTATCAATTTTCTGAACTTGCTAAAAACGGCAGGTTAAATGCAACTGGTGCAAAATATACAAATGTAGCAGTAGGAATACTAGGTGCTGGTGGAAATTGGATAATAGCCGATGCAAATAATAAGAAGCTAGATGAAAAATTAGTTGGTGTTGGCGTAGATGCTGCTTTAATAGCAGTAGGTTTTATACCGGGTGTAGGACAGGTTCTAAATGTAGCTTTAATTGGTGCTTCTTTGGCTGGCTTAGATATTTCAGGTTGGATAAAAAGTAAATATCGTGGCGATAAGATTGACAGCCTAGACTGGGTTAGCATTACAAAAAGTGGCTTTTTACAAGTAACTATGCCAGACGGCACAGTGTATGCAAGACCTTTTTTGACAAATGCTCACGGCAGTCTTTTTGGCGACACCAAAGACGATGTTCTCTTTGGTGGCAATGGAAAAGATATATTTATAGGTCATGGTGGAAATGATATATTTGTAGGAAATGGTGGAAAAGATGATTATTTAGTAAGTTATGGCGATACTATCATCGACAGCGACGGCAAAGGCAGAGTATTTCTAGGAAGCTCTCATCAACTAAAAGGTGGCACTCAAATAGAATTTCAAAAACAAGATGAAAAACTAAAATATGAAAAGCAGATAAAAGATATATCTGTCTTTTTAGAAAACGAAAAAGATATGAGAGAAAATTTAAGCGAACTCTACGCAGATACGACAAAAGCAAAAAACTACATAGCTAGACTTAATGAAAGCGGTGAAAAAAGTAAAATAGAGCTTTTAAATTCGCTTATAAAAACAATACAAAAAAAGCAAGACTTAACAGAGCATATTTTAGAAGCTAAATTTATGCTAATTAAGGCAAATCTAATGGCAGGACAGGATAAGGTTTGTAAATGAAAGGGTTGGATATGGAAAATTTTGAAAACTGGAATAAAAAGAAATTTGATAAAAATTTAAACACAAATTCAAATACAAATAAAAGAGACTATGATAAAGAGCCAATAGTTTTAAAAAGTTATAGTAGGCTTTTTAGCTCAATGGCAAATACTTCTGCTTATGGTATTGCGATGTATTTACTTGCTTGTTTCGTATTATTTATTAGGGACAAGAGTGTAGATGGATTTCTACATTTTGCTATTATTATTACATTAATACTGACAATTGCAAATTTATCAAAATATCATATAGCTTGTGTAAAAGAAAAAACTTTTATTGTATTTAAAAATTCAAAAATAGAATATCTAACAGACGGCAAACTTAAATTTTTTGTTGGGTTAGAAAAGGTATTGATACAAGGTAAAAGTTTAACTGGTAGTTTTGCAAATTTTTCGCTTATTTGGCTAATTTTTGTCGCTTTTGTATTTTGTATCTGTGTATATATTGTGCCATTATCATCTATAATTTTTATAACATTTCCATTATTTTTTTTAGTTGGTCATATTATATATAGAATTATTTGGTGGTTAGCTATAAATAAGTCTTTAAAAAATTTTATACTTTTTAATTGTATTAATGCTTTGATTTGTGAATTTTATGATGATAAATCAGGTATGAATTTTTTTATGTTTGAAGATAAATACGGACTAATTTATATTTTTAACGAAAAAGATTATACAGATTTAAAAGAATATTTTTTAGTAACAAAGAATATAAATATTGATAATTTACCAAAAAGGTATTCACCTTTTTGATACAAAATAGAAAATAAAATTTAATAATATTTTTTTAAAGGAGAGAACTATGAGTTCAACAGGTAGTAGAGAAGCGAGAGCTAGGATTGAGTTAGATAAGGCTTGGGAAAGACTTATGAGTAACCAAGAAGTTGTCAAAGAAATTTTTGATTCTTTGATTAAAAATGGTATTGTTACGCCAGCAGAACTGATGAGCAATGGTGCATATTATTTGAAATATGAAGGCAATGTAAAAGAACTTCTTGGCAACTATAAACTTGCAAAAGCAAACGGCGAAGTTGATAATGTAGATGAATTTTTTGCAAATAAAGCTAAGCTTAAAAAAATAAATGAAATTCGTTTTCCTGCTTTCGGTGGTGCTGTAAATTTTATGGGCGATGCCCTCAGTGGTCAAAACGGAAATAGAATTGTTTCTGGTATAGCTTTCGATATTGGAACTTATGCTGTTACGAGATTTATACCAGGAGTTGGTCAAGCTATGCTTGTGCTTGATTTAACAAATCTTTTAGGTATTACAGATATTGATTTAAGAGATAAATTTCAAGATTGGTATGATAGATTGGGTGGAACTACCAACGATTTACCAGACCTAGAAATGCTTAAAAAAGGTATCTTACAAATCACAATGCACGACGGCACAGTCTATGCCCGACCATTTATGCCAAACGCACAAGGTAGTTTGTTTGGTAACGGCAAAGACGATGTCCTCTTTGGCGAAAACAGTAATGATGAATTTTATGGAAGTGGTGAAGAATTTAGCGAAAGACGAGATATTACCGAACTGCAAAATTCGCGTGATTTTTCAGAAATTTTACGCTCACGATGCTCATTATAAATAATTTCATTTGTTTTTTACATTTCCGCTTCATTTTACACAACAACTTTAAAAGCGTTCTTTTTTAAATTTTTAGATATAAAATCTTGCTTCATTATATAAATAGTTATCAAGAAACGCTGCTGTTTTAATATTTCGCTCGTTTAGTGCTTAACTAATCACATATCATATTGAAAAAGTGAAATTTTTAGATTTTTTTTACGTGATATACGCCACTTTGAGTATTGCATTTATGGCAACAATCATAAAATCAGATCCTGTATTTTTGTGAATTAACGCTATTTTATTTAAAATTTCGCCCATTTCTTGCCGCTTTTTACTTCTAGTTGACGACTTTTTTATATCTCATCAAAATCCACTCTGTAAAGGTAAAATTTTAGCCGCATGAAATCCGCTGCAATCCGTCAAATTTTTATTTTATAGTTTCATTTAAAATTTTAAATATCCGTTCGCGCTTTTCAGGCTAATTAATCAATTATTCCTAATTGTTTTTCATTTTATTACTTTATGAAATTTTGCGTAGGCTTTGATATATTCAAAACCTGAATAAACAGTCAAAATAACTGCTATCCAAAGCAAAATAGAGCCAAAAATCCACTGCATTGTAAGAAAACCGATTGCTATCATTTGAAACACGGTTTTAACTTTTCCTGCCATAGAAGCAGAAACTTCAATATTTTCACTAAGCATTACGGTGCGAAACCCGGTTATAAAAAATTCTCTTATCAAAATAAGATAAACCGCCCATGGATTTGCTCTTCCAATATACATAAGCCCTAAAAATCCTGCTAATGTCAGCATTTTATCGGCTAAAGGATCGATAATGGCGCCAAACTTTGTGATTTGATTCCAATTTCTTGCGATAAATCCGTCAAAAAAATCAGTCACGGAAGCTATAACAAACACAAAAGCGGCTGCAAAATTTATCCAGCTCGTATGAATGCCCGAAGTTGAAATTTCGTTGCTTCCTGCTATTATCAAAAGATAAAAAAATAAAGGCGCCAAAAAAACGCGCAAAATCGCCAAAATGTTCGGTAAATTAAGCATTATCTGAAAGTCGTTCCGCCATCTACTATAAAAGTATGTCCTGTGACCCAGCTTGCTTTGCTTGAACATAAAAATAGACAAGCTCCTGCTAAATCGCTTGGTTTACCCATTCTATTCAATGGACTAAGTTGCGCTGTTTTATCTCTGACTTCTTCATAATTTGTAAAAGCTTTAAGAGCGTCGGTATCAATAGGTCCGCCACACACAGCATTGGCTCTTATTCCAATTTTACCAAGTTCAGACGCTGCATATTTAACCATAACTTCAACCGCAGCTTTACAAGTACCATGACCTGCATAATTTTCTATATAAACGCGATTTCCTGTCGAGCTGATTGAGATTATTGAACCGCCACCCGTTTTTTCCATTCTTTTTGCGGCTTCCTGAGCACCAACTACAAAGGCATCAACTGTTGCAGTGAAAATATTATTTAATCCTCTAGGTTTGAGTCTCATAAACTTCGTGTATCCGCCGGCTACTGCGCGTCCTGAAATAATAGCATTTGAAATAAAAAAATCAATTCTATCGAAATCATTGTCAATCTCTAAAAAAAGATCTTTATAAGTTGCAGGCTCTAAGATATTTAGCGCATAACATCTTGCTTTTATGCCGAATTTACTTTCAAGCTCTTCGCATTGTTTTTTTGCAAGCTCTTCGTTTGAATTGTAGGTAAAAGCGATATTTACACCGTTTTGCGCAAATTCTTCGACTATCGCCCTTCCAATTCCTCTTGTTCCGCCGCTAATTACCAGCGTTTTTCCATTAAATTCGTTATTCATTTCCATTATAACCCTTTAATTTTGTATTTTTTTATTGTTTCTTCGATTTTTTTATAATTTTCTTTGCTAGGCTCACAAAGCGGCAAACGATATTCAAGCGTTTCGATAAGTCCTGCAATATACATCGCCGCTTTTATAGGCACAGGATTGCTCTCTACAAATAAAATTTTGTTTAATTCATAAAGTTCATTGTTTATCTCGCGAGATTTTACAAAATCGCCTTTTAGCGCGTAATCACAAAGTTTTGCGACATAATCAGGCAAAAGATTTGCAGTAACTGAAATCACGCCTTTTCCACCATTTGCCAATATCGGATAATTTATAGAATCTTCTCCGCTGACTACGGTCATATGCGGCTCTCTGGAAAGCAAATCCACACATCTATCTATATCTCCGCTTGCCTCTTTTACACCGATTATATTTTTGCATTCTCTAAAAAGACGAATTACAGTATCCGCCTTAATATCGCAACCTGTTCTTCCTGGAACATTATAAAGCAAAACCGGAATTTCAACCGAGTTTGCAATCTCTTTATAATGCAAATACAATCCTTGTTGAGTTGGTTTATTATAATACGGCGCGACGGATAAAACAGCGTCCGCTCCATGATCTTGAGCAAATTTAGCCAAACCTATGGCTTCGTGAGTTGCGTTGCTTCCGGCTCCTGCTAAAACTTTAACATCCGTACCTTTGCACGTATCCACGGCAATTTCAATACAAACTCTATGCTCTTCGTGTGTAAGCGTGGCGCTTTCGCCGGTTGTACCGACCGGTACAATCACATTTATGCCGTTTGCAATTTCTCTTTTTATGAGTTTTTCGTAACCGACCTCATCAATTTTGCCGTTTTTAAACGGCGTAATAATGGCTACCATAGAGCCTTTTATAAGAGTTGATTCCATTTTTATTCCTTTCTTAAAATTACACTTGTAAGTCTGTTTTTATCAAAATATTTTAAAAAACAATTTTTAATATCCGTTTTGGTTAAATTTTGAATTTTTTGCGGCAATTCAAAAAGCACGCTTATATCGCCCATAGCGATAAAATTTCCATAAATGTCTGCAATTTTTCCGGCGCTGTCAAGCGAATATACAAACTGAGAATTTAACGCATTTCTAACCTTTTCCAGTGCTTCATCTTCTATCTCTTTTTGTTTTAGGTTTTCTAAAATTTCTAAAATTTCACTCTTTAAAATTTCAGCCTTTATACCAAAATTCGCCACAGCAAAAATGATAAAAAGATTTTCATCAATGCTTGACATATTGTAAATTTCAACATCATTTGCAAGTTTTTTCTCATCAACTAAAATGCGTCTTATAACTGAACTTTTGCCGCTTCCTAAAATGTTTTCCACAGCGGACAGCGCATTTTGGTCGGCGTGATTAAATGGCGGAATTTTATAAGCAAGAGCCATCATTTCAACTTCACTGTTTTTATGAATTATAATGTTTCTTTCACCATTTTGAGTAGGTTCTTTACAAAAATTAACAGGAATGTCGGAGCTGTTTTTTATTTTTTCAAAATGTTTTTTTGCGCTTTTAAATGCGCTTTTTTCATCGATATCACCTGCAATTACCAAAAACGCATTTTGCGGTTGATAAAATTTCGCGTGAAAATCCATGATATCTTCAATTGTCCAGTTTTCTATATCTTTTTTAAAACCGATCGGCGTCCAGTGATACGGATGGTATATAAAAGCGCTGTTGTAAAGGCGAAAAAAAAGAAAGCCCGCAGGATTATTATCCGTGCGCCAAAGTCTTTCTTCAAGCACAACATTTCTTTCAGGTTTGAACTCTTCGTCTTTTAGATTTAAATTTTGCATAATATCGGCAAAAAGCTCGCAAGAAATATCTAAATTTGAGTTGGCACATTTTATAAAATAGTGTGTATAATCAAATCCTGTTGATGCGTTATCAATACCGCCAAAGCCTTTTACGGTCTTATCAAAAACCCCTGCTTTACGGTTTTTAGTAGATTTAAAATTCATATGCTCAAGCATATGAGCGATACCGCTTTTTCCCATATACTCATTTCTTGAGCCGACTTTATAAAAAATATCAGTGCTGATGACGCCTGAGCCTTCATTGCAAGGAATGTGATAAATTTCAAATCCGTTATCTAAGATTATTTTTTTAAATTCAGGCAGCATTTATTTAAGATCCGCTCCAACAGCTTCGGATATATTTTTAAAGCCGTCTTTTCGTAAAAGTTCGGCAAGTTCACTATTTATTTTTTTGCAAAGTATCGGGCCTACATAGATAAATGCTGTAAAAATTTGAATGAAATTTGCACCAAGTCTTATTCTTTTATAAGCTTCCTTGGCACTATCAATACCGCCACAGCTTATAAGAGTCGTTTTTCCGTAAATCTCTTTTGCAATCTGTGCAAAAAAATTGCGCGATTTTTCCGTTATCAGCTGTCCGCTAATGCCGCCTTTTTGCTGTTTGATATTTGGAGAAAGCGAGTAATCTACGCTAGTATTGTTTATAATTATGCCGTTGGCGCCGTTTTGCACGGATGAGACACACAAATTTATCGCATCTTTTATATCCATATCCGGCGCGATTTTTATAAAAATCGGCTTTTTTGTCTTCTCTTTTGCCATACAAAAAAGCTCTTTTATGAAATTTTCATTTTGTAAATCACGTAAATTAGGGGTATTCGGCGAACTGATATTTATAGCAAAAAGATCGCAATATTCGTTAAAATTTTCTATTAAAACTTCATAATCTTTCAAAGCTTCGTCATTCGGCGTAACTTTATTTTTACCTATATTTGCGATTAAAGGAATGCGAAACGGATATACTTTTTTTACATTATTCAAAACAACATTCATACCTTTGCTGTTAAAACCCATAGAATTTTGGATACTTTTATCTTCAATCAGTCTGAAAATTCTCGGTTTCGGGTTTCCCGGTTGCGGTTTCGGCGTAACGGTGCCGTATTCCAAATGTCCAAATCCGAGCTCAAATAACGGCAAAATCATTGTCGCATCTTTATCAAAACCGCCTGCAATGCCAATTGGATTACGAAATTTAAGTCCAAAAAGATTTTGTTCTAAAATCACATCGCTATATGTGAAATTTTTAGCCACCAAACTGCCGACTCCTGGCAGCATATCCCACATTTTCATACCAAAATAACCGATTTTATGAGCGGTTTCAGGGTCAAAATTAAATAAAACACTTTTTAAAGCGCTATACATTACATTATTCTCCAATCTTATGCTAACAAATTTAAAATTTTACCAAAGAATTTTTTAAAAACAAATTTATCAACTTAATTTACCTTTTAATTTTTGATAAATTTCACAGCTTTGACTAAGACTTTCATCGGTGCCTATTGCCGCTATTTCGCCATTATTTACGACTGCTATTTTATCCGCGTTTGCAATCGTAGAAAGTCTGTGAGCGATGATAAATATGATTTTATTGTCTCTTATTTTTTCTATTACGTCGCTGATTGCTTTTTCGCTTGTATTATCAAGCGCCGATGTAGCTTCATCGAAAATTAAAATTTGAGGATTTTTATAAAGCATTCTTGCAATTGCTATTCGTTGTCTCTGTCCACCGCTTAAATTTGCGCCGAACTCTTGAAGTTTTGTGTAAATTCCATCTTCCAGATTTAACACAAAATCGTATGCGTTTGCCATTTTTAAAACATTTATTACACGGTTTTCATCAAAAACGCCGCCATAGCACACATTATTTGCGATTGTATCGTTAAAAATATAAACGCGTTGTGTAACAAGTCCGATATTATCTCTTAAAGATTTCAAACTAAACTCGCTTATATCGCTTTCATTTACCAAAATATTTCCACTGCCGGCATCATAAAATCTCATAAGTAAATTTACAATTGAACTTTTTCCGCCGCCGCTGTTTCCGACAAATGCAAACATTTCGCCTTTTTTAGCACTGAAATTTATATTTTTAAGTGCTGTTTTTTCGTTGTATTTCAGACTGACATTTTGAAAAATTATAGTATTTGCGGCATTTGGAAATTCTTTATTTCCATCAATGATTGACGGGATTAAATCCAAAAGTTCAAAAGTTCTCTCACTGGCAGCGATTGCATCTTGAAGACTGTTATAAATAGATGAAAGTGCTTTAATCGGTTGATAAAGCATAAAAAGCGCAGCCGTAAATGAGAAAAATTTTCCCATATCCATAGCGCCGTTTATAACTTCCAGACCGCCCACTATAATGATAATAGCAATACCGATCGAGCCGATTATTTCCATTATCGGGCTGACAAGCGCATTTGTTTTTGTAGCTTTTACATTCAGCTTAAAAAATTTTTGATTTTCATCTTTAAAGCGATTGAGTTCCAAATTTTGTGCATTGCTTGCTTTTACAATTTCAATATTTGAATAAATTTCATTTAGCACGGAGCTTATATCAGAGTTTTTCTCTTGCGATTTTTTAGAGATTTTTTTCATCTTTTTTGCGAGAATAGAAAGAGGATAAACAGCAATCGGCAAAACCACAAGGGCGAAAAAAGCAAGTCTTGGATTTTGATAAATTACAACGATTAAAAGTCCTATTATAGACATTATTTGAACCAACATATCAGGTATCATCGAACTTACAATCATACGAATGCGCTCAATATCGTTTATCGTTCTGCTAATCAGCTCACCTGTTCTAAACTCATTAAAAAACTTCATATCAAGGCTTAAAAGACGATCCACAAGCTTATTTCTAATCTGTTTAATTATATCCTGGCCTATATATGAGCTTAGGTATGTTTGAAAATACGATCCGACACTTTTCAGCGTATAAACGGCAATGATTGCATAAGGCAAAATGTAAAGCAGATTTTCATTTTTTTCTATAAAAATTTTATTCAGCACAGGCTCGACAAGCCATGCTATAAGACCGTTTGCAGCACTTGCAAATATCATTGCAATCATCATAAAAAACAGCAAAAGTTTGTATTCTACAAAATAAGGTTTAAATCTTTTTAAAATACCTTTCAGTCCGTTCATTTTATGTCCGTTTCGTTTGAAATTTCCCAAACGGTGCCGTTTGGCGTATCCATAAGCGTGATATTTTGCAAGGCAAGTTTTTCTCTGATTTCATCGGCAAGAGCAAAATTTTTTTCTTTTTTTGCAGCATCTCTTTGCGCTATTAAATCAGAAATTTCAGCCTTTTTTGTTTCACTAACGCCAAATTGAAAATACAAATTTTCATCCGTATATAAAATTCCTAGAGTCTCTTTTACAAAATCCAAATTCGCCAAAATTTCACCTTTTTTCATTTTGTCTTTTGGATTTTTATCAAGCCGTTCATTAGCACTATTTACCATAGAATCAACTATACTAAGAGCTAAAGATGTATTTAAATCGTCACTTAAAGCGTCTAAAATTTCAGCTTTGAATTTTTCATCTGAAATACATTTTTTCGCGCCTTGCAAACGTTTTTTAAGACGATAAATTTTATCGAGTCGTTTTTTGCTTGAAAATAAATCATTCACGCTGTAATTAAAATTTGCTCTATAATGAGAACTCATCAAATAAAATCTTAGCACCTCACCAGGCACGATTTTAAGGGCATCTTTTATAAAAAAGCTGTTCCCTAGACTTTTACTCATTTTTTCATTGTTAACTTGCACAAAACCGTTGTGCATCCAGTATTTTGCAAGATTTTTATGCTCGGCGCAACGACATTGCGCAGCTTCATTTTCGTGGTGCGGAAATAAAAGATCCATTCCGCCTGCGTGAATGTCAATCAGATATTTTTGTTTATTATCAGCAAGATATTTTTTTATCATTACGACGCATTCCGTATGCCAACCTGGACGTCCGCAGCCAAATTTCGCTTTATAATATTTTTTGTCAAATTTCCAAAGTGCAAAATCTTTTTCATCTTTTTTTTGCGCATTTGAAGCAACTCTTGCTATGTTTTCGTCGCTATCTTTTTTACCACTTAAACTTAAATAATCGCTGTCTTTGCTCGTATCAAAATAAATACCGTCCCCTTGAATCTTATATGCGGCGCCGTTATCCAAAAGCTCCTCCACAAACTCTATAATTTCGTCAATACACTCTGTAGCGCACGGCTCGATATCAGCCCTAAGCACATTTAAAGCATTCATATCGTCCAAATACCTTGAAATGTAAAATTCCGTAATCTCTTTAAGGCTTTTACCGCTATATTCCATCTTTTTTAAAATTTTATCATCGATATCGGTAAAATTTTTAACAAATTTTACTTTAAAACCAAGTGCTACAAGAGTTCTACGTAGTAAATCAAAGCTAATCGCGCTTTTTGCATGTCCTAAATGCGCATCATCATACACAGTCGGTCCGCAAACGTAAATTCGCACAAAATCATTTTCTAAAGGAATGAATTCAAGCTTTTTTTTAACAACACTATCAAAAATAACCATTTATTAACCTTTTAAATATCCATAAAATCGCGATTTCAACGATACAAATTACAAAAATAAAAGCAATTTTTTTGCGATTTATTATAGCTAAAAAATTTTTAAAACCAAAAAATTTAATATTCATAAAAAATAGGAAAAAACCGCTAATTGAGCTTGCAAGCGCTAATCCTGCCGCACCGAAAGGTTTAACTAAAATAGCGCAACAAGTAAAATTTAAAAACAGACTTTGAACTGAAATTTTAGCGGCGATATTTTGTTTCATTTCTGCATATAGCCATAAAGAAAAAAGTTTTGCCAATCCGAACGGAACAAGCCCTATCATATAAGCGCTTAGCACTAATGCACATTCAACCGTATTTTCACGCGTAAACTCGCCTCTTTCGAAAAGAAGCCACGTTATTTCAAAGCTGAGCATAATGCCGCCGATTGTGGAAAACACAAGCAGAGCAAATAGAAAATAAAAGCTTTTACTCATAAAATTCAGCGCCGTTTTTTCATCGTGCGCTTTGATAAATTTACTTATTTTAGGAAAAATCGCAGTCGTTAAAGCAATAGCAAAAAGCGCAAGCGGAAGCTGAAAAATACGGTTTGCATAATATAAATAACTAATTGATCCGAACGCCAAAAAACTTGCAAACCAAGTGTCTATAAAGCCGCTTATTTGAAGCGCGGAAGATCCTATCACGCCATGATAGAAATTTTTGTAAAAACCTTTTGTGTCAGCTTTTTCACCTTTAAAAAGATGCAAAAATCCTCCAAGCAGAATTTTAAGCATTCCTGTAAATTTTAAAGCGATTATATGTACCAGAAGCTGCAAAAATCCGCCGATTACGACGCCTATGCTTAGATACAGCACGATTTCTTCATCGCTTTTTCCTTTGGCTAAAAAAAGTGCCGTTATCATAGATAAATTTAGCAAAGCCGTTGAAAATGCGGTAGTTGCGAAGTGACCGCGATATTGCAAAAGCGAAGCAAAAAGTGTAACTGCAAAAATAAAAATAAGATATAAAAAGTTTATTCTTACGTATGGAACCGCCATTTGCACAGATTTCAAGTCAAATCCAAGAGCTAAAAATTTTGTAAAAAATGCGGTAAATAAAAAAACTACAAAAGTTAAAAAAAGTATGAAAATTACAAATTTTATAAGTACTGAAGCGGCAAAAATGCCTTTTTTACGTGCAGCTACAAAACCAGGTAAAAACGCTTGTGTAAAGCTTCCTTCGCCAAAAAGTCTGCGAAAAAGATTTGGCAGTTTAAAAGCTACGAAAAATATATCGCTCCAAATCCCGGCCCCTAAAATTCCGGCTGTCATTAAATCTCTAACGAAGCCTAAAATGCGCGAAGTTAAAATACCGAAACTATTTGTAAAAAATCCTTTAAACACCGATAAACCTTGATTTATAAAAACTTTTTATTGTATAAAATTTCCAGTTAAATATAGTTTAAAATCGGCGTTATTTTTGTAAATAAAAAAACACAGAATAAATATATTTTACCGTTTTTTAAAAAAAATAAAATTTATATTATAGAGTCAAAATATTATATAAAACAATTTTAGGATTTGTTTTTTTATGAGAATAATCATATAAAAATTTATTAAAAGCTAAACCAAATTTTATTATAATCGAAACTCATCAAAATTTTTTGGAGTTAAAGTGCTGGATTACGAGCATAAAAATGGAATTTTAAATATTTTTTTTAGTGGAAATTTTGATTATAAATTAAATCCGAAAATCGCACATAATTTTAAAAATATAGTGAAAAATTCCATAAAAAACAGTGAAAAAATAATATTAAATTTTAAAGACGTAGAAAATTTTGACTATTTTTTTGCCGTTTTTATAAAAAAATCACTTATAAAAGCAAATTATGAAATAATAAATGAAAACGAAAAAATAAAAAAAATCTTTAAAACGCTTGAAAATGCCGATTTTAGCGAAAATATACATAAGAAAAATATAAATTTTATAATAAAAACTTTAAATGAAATTGGTATCGCTACAATAGACGCGAAAAAAAATCTAACTAATTTAACCTCTTTTATGGGTGAATTTTTTATAAAATTTTTCGCGCTGACACCAAAAAAAATGCGTCTTAAAGAGATGAGTAATTGCGCAAAAGATGCAGGAATAGATGCTGTTTTTATCGTATCTTTAACGGCGTTTTTAGTTGGAATAGTTTTAGCTTACATAGGATCCGATATGTTGGCGCAATTTGGCGCAAGCATTTATATAATAGACATAATGGGAATGCTTACACTAAGAGAAATTGCACCTCTTATCGCAGCAATCGTAATTGCCGGCCGTTCGGCGTCATCTTTTACAGCTCAAATCGGTGTTATGAAAATTACAGAGGAGATAGATGCGATGAAAACAATGGGCTTTGATCCGTTTTATTTTCTTTGTATGCCGCGCATTTTAGCAATGATCATAATAACGCCTTTTGTGATTTTTTTAGCCGATGCCGTCAGCATTTTTTCTCAGATGATAGTTTGCGATGCTTATTTGGAAATATCTTTTGCCGACTATTTGGAGCGATTTAAAAGCACGATTGAAATCAGGCATTTTCTGGTCGGGATTGTAAAAGCACCGTTTTTCGGCGCGATAATTGCTATTGTAGGTTGTTTGCGCGGATTTGAAGTCAAAAACGACACTCAAAGTATCGGAGAATACACAACAATAAGCGTTGTAAATGCTATATTCTGGGTAATAGCGTTGGATGCATTTTTTGCCGTTATGTTTTCGGAGCTGAAAATATGAATATCATAAACGTGCAAAATCTTACAACAGCTTTTGGCGATTTTATTATGCACGACAATGTAAGTTTCAGCGTGCAAAAAGGCGAAATTTACGGACTTTTGGGCGGAAGCGGAAGTGGCAAAACAACGCTTATGAAAACTATGATTTTTCTTAAAAAACCAAGCAGCGGAACAGTTGAAATTTTCGGAGAAAATATATGGGCTTTAAAAGCCGAAAAAAGACTTGAAATTCAACTGAAATGCGGTGTAATGTTTCAATTCGGAGCGCTTTTCAGTTCTATGAATGTTATAGAAAATGTCGGAATTTTACTTAGAGAATATTCAAAATTCAATGAAAACGAGATAAATGATTTATCGCTTTTTTGGCTTGAAAAAGTCGGTCTTAAAATTTCAGATGCACAAAAAATGCCAAGCGAATTAAGCGGCGGTATGAAAAAACGAGTCGCAATGGCAAGAGCACTTGCTTTAAGTCCGGAAATTTTATTTTTGGACGAACCCAACTCAGGACTTGATCCGCTAAGTGCAAGATCACTTGACCGCCTTGTTTGCGAACTTAGAGATACTCTTGGAGTTACAATAGTAATGGTTACGCACGATATTGACAGTATTTTTGAAATTTTGGATAGATTTTTGATAATTGATAATCACAAAATAATATATGAAGGTGTTTTAGCAGGCGCTAAAAAGCTTAAAAACAATCCTTTGCGCGAACTTTTTGAAATGAGGTAAAAATGGAAAATAGAAATTCTTACACGATAGTCGGACTTTTTGTTATGCTTATAGGGGCGTTTTTGGGTATTTTTATGTGGTGGATGCTCACTAGAACCGAAGCAAACGAAACATACCGCTCATACTTTATCCATACAAAAGAGCTTCCTGTTGGAATCAAAGAAGGAGCAGATGTAAAATTTATCGGAGTAAATGCAGGAATCATCAAAAAAATAGATTTTATAGATATGAAAAATGCGATAATAGAAATTGAATTATCTATAAAAGATAAACTTCCGATTTCAAAAGACAGTGTAGCAAAAGTCGAATCTCAAGGAATAAGCGGAATTTCGTTTATAAATATAACGCAAGGAAGCGGCGAAATCTTTAATGAAAATGAAAAAAAACCGATTATTTCTCTTGATAAGGCTCTTCTAGATAAAATCGGCAAAAAAGCGGAAGTAATAAGCGATCAGGTAAGTGAAACGATTTATAAAATAAATATGCTTTTATCAAATCAAAATATTGATAAAATTAATAAAATTTTAACTAATTTGGAAACTTTCAGCGAAAAACTGAATGACAAAAAAATGACAAAAAATATATATACGGCTATTGACGAGTTTATAAAATTTCAAAAAACAATGGACAATTCTGCAAAAAAATTCAATAATTTTATAGACAATCTAAATAAAACACAAAACAAAATTTCAGCTCGTATAGACAACGGCGATTTTAATATCCGCGAAATTTTAAATCCGACTTTAAGCGATGCGCAAACTACTTTGAATGAATTTAATAAAGCTTTGATTGAGTTTGAAAGTGCATTATTCAGACTTGAAGACAATCCGTATGAGTTCTTTTTCAAAGATACAGGAGATACGAAATGAGAAAATTTTTAATTATTTTAGCTATTTTACCGCTGCTTAGCGGCTGCTATTTAAAACAAAAAAGCAAACCTTATACTTATTATGAACTGAAATTTATGCAAAATACATGTATAAATAAAAATGCAAAAACAAAAAATATTTATATAGCAAATATTTTAGCAACAAGTCTTGTCGAAAAAAGAGATATTTTAGTAGTTGATTATCTGCATAAAGCGCGATATCTAAAAGATGCAAAATTTATAACAATGCCAAGCGATATGGTTTATAAAGCCATAAATGACGCTATTTTCTCAAATTGCGGACTAAATCCGATTTTTGCGCCGCGTGAAAATGATTTGCGCCTTAAAGTAAAAATCATAACCCTGGGAGTTTATGAAGATGAAGCTGTAGTTACGCTCGGGTATGAAATTTTTAACGCATTTAACGCACGCAAATCTGCTATAATAACAAAAAAAGTTTTTGTGAAAAACCCGCAAAATCAAACTATTTTTAATGCATTGAACGATGCGTTAAATCTTGCAATAAATGAAATTTTAAAGGCAATATAAATGATAGTTGCAGTAGAAGGCATAATAACAAAAAAAGAACCGACTTTTTGCGTATTAAAAACAGTAACCGGAGTTAGCTATGGAATCAGCATTTCGCTTGGATGTTCGGCACGAATAAATAAAGGCGAAAAAATAGAACTTTTAACAGCTCAAATTTTACGCGAAGATGCTGATTTACTTTACGGTTTTCTAGATGAAAAAGAAAAAAGAATGTTTGAAATGCTCATAAAACTTAACGGTATCGGTGCGAATACGGCGATGGCTGTTTGTTCAAGTTTAAGCAGCGATAACTTTTTAAGAGCTATTATAAACGGAGACACCGCAACTCTTACAACGGTTCCTGGAATCGGACCAAAAACGGCTCGTAGAATAATAGCCGAATTAAGCGACGCAAAAATAGAGCTTGCAAATGACGGCGAACAATATAAAATTGAAACTATCAGCGCACTTGAAAATTTAGGATTTAAAAGAGATAAAATCAATAAAATTTTACTTAATTGCAAAAGTACAAATACAGCCGATTTAATAAAAGAGGCACTTAAAAAATTAGCATAGAAAAGGAGAAAAAATGAAATTTGGAATTATTTTCGGTGGTCAAAGTTATGAACATGAAATCAGTATAGTTTCCGCAATTTCGCTTAAAAAAGTAATAAAAAACGAATGCGCTTATGTTTTTTGCGATCAGGATCGCAACTTTTATTTGATAGAACCGAAAAATATGATTGCAAACTATTTTAGCAGTGGCGAATATAAAAAAGCAAAAGAGCTTACAATAGCAAGCAATGGATTTTACGTAAACGGAATGTTTTCAAAAACACGTGTGGAAGCTGATGTATTTATAAATGTAATCCACGGATGCGACGGAGAAGATGGCAAATTAGCCTCACTTCTGGAATTTTTCAATATTCCTTTTATAGGACCAAGACTGGAAGCAAGCGTAATAAGCTATGATAAAGAGCTTACCAAAAACTTGGCTAAAGCCGCCGGTATTAAAACTATAGAATATCAAATTATTAAAAGCTCAACTCTTCCTAGCATTCCATATCCTCTAATCGTAAAACCATCTCACCTAGGAAGCAGTATAGGCATAAAAATAGTTAAAAATCACAATGAATTAAGTTACGCTATCGATACGGCTTTTGAACTTGACAGTAGCGCCATTATAGAACCATATATAGAAGATGTAAAAGAATACAATCTTGCCGGTTGCAAAATAGACGGAGAGATAGAATTTTCTATCATTGAAGAACCGCAAAAAGATAAATTTCTGGATTATTTTCAAAAATATATGGATTTTTCACGCTCAGGAAAACCTCAAGAAGCGAATCTGGGCTTATCCGTAAAAGATAATATGAAAGAGGCGTTTAGACGAGTTTATAACTACGGTGAATTTGACGGCGCGATTATTCGTTGCGACTTTTTTGTTATAAATAATGAAGTTTATCTAAATGAAATCAATCCGAATCCTGGAAGTTTGGCAAACTATTTATTTAATGATTTTAACGATGTACTTAATAGACTGGCTATGAATTTACCGTCAAATAAACACATTCAAGTAGGATATGAATTAATAAATGCTATAGTGAAAAATAAATAAATAAAAAGGCGAATTTTAAATGTTCGCCTTTTAAAACTTCTGATTTTGAAATTTTAACCTATTCTAAAATTTCAGCTTCTATTGTTTTGCTATCTCTTTGCCGAGATATAAACTTATCATTTTTTTTCTTTCATATCTTTTGTAACTTTGCTATATTCTGTAACTAAACAGCCAAACTATCATATTACGAAAAGAAATTTGATATAAAATCATCATTATCTATAATTTGTAAAATTTTTTCTTTTTTTTTCATACTTTTTTTACTATCAGAAATTTAAATTACAATTCCTAAAAACGAATACGCCATTTAATTCTTTTTCGCCAAATTTGCATCTCCCTAATGTTTAAATTTTAAAGCTTGAAAAATATTTATCTGCCATACTGCCGATTTTTACTATTTCATCCGTTACTACAAACCTATAAAATTCTATAAATACATATAAAATTATACTAATATAATTTTTGTTGCATTTCTACTTCAACCTTTTTGTTTATTTATAACATAATCTATTATCTTAAACGCGCTCGTTATTGTCCTTTTATCCTTTGTTTAACATCACTTTGAAACAGTTCTATACGTGATAAATTTTGAAGCTTTTTTGTATTTTATAATTACATTTGTTAAATTTTAATTTTATAAATTTTGACTTAAATATTTTAATGTATTTTTAGTATTATTTTCAATTTGTTAATAAAACATAACTAAAATTTTATCTCGGCAAAAAATGTATCGGCAAAAAAGGATAATAAATGACATTTCAAACACTTCAAAAAACTCTTTTAAATTTAAAAGACAGTTCAAATTTAGCTAAATTATTAGACTATAAAAATATGGATAAATTTCATCAAGCCATATATAAAGTCGCAAACGCGAAAAGCTTGGCAAAGTTTTTGCGAGACGGACATTATGACTACATTTATACTTCAAAAGAGCTTGTATTAAAGTTGGCAAGTATTTATAAAATTGACATAAACGATGAGCTTGAAAACGCACAAAAACTAAATGATGAGCTCCAAAAATATAAAAATAGTCATATTTATATCGATACTGACTTTAAAAGAAAAAATGAGCCTATATTTAAAATCGCTCTTATGCAAGGATATAGGTATGTTTATTTTAATAAAGATGAACTTTGTTTTAAAAGTCTAAAGGAACAACTTGAGTTTATTTCAAAAATCATAAATAATCACTACAAAAATACCAAAACTTTGCCGCTTTTTGGAGAGATTACAGGATATAAATTTCATCATCTTAAAAAAGATTATGATTTTGATGTAAATGCAAAACTTACAGATAAAAAAATTATCCGGAGCACAGCTTGGCTTAAGTTAGCATAGTTTTATAATTTAGTTATAGCAAAGAAAATATCTTAAAAAACTAAATTTTTTGTTTTATTTTGCAAAAATGTGGTTTTAATTTCTGCTGAAAAAATCTTAAGTGCAGCTATAACTTTATGCCACTTGTAGTGTTTTTCTAAAAAAATCATACATTTTTTTATCTAAATCTTGCAGCATCATTTTTTCATCATCGTTTATTGTTTTTAAACTAATCCGTTATTTTAATTCTTTTATTATATGCTGCTTAAACATCAGTTTGAAAATCTAAGTTGTGTTTTTTTTTTTTTTTTTTTGCATTATTCCGTTTTCAGATGATTTTAAGCCGATTGCATAAAAAACAACTTCGGTTTTTTTGGAAAGCTTTAAAAATTTTATTTTGAACTTCACTTTCATTGTAATTAATTTCAGAAATATATAAAAGTAAAAAATTTAGTCATTATTTATATAAAAAACCATAATTAACTATTTTTCTTATAAAATCATTTATACCGTCATCTTGATATAAAAATTTATATTTTTGTATTTTATTTGGCTCTGTGTGAAAATTGTATTGTTTTTTAAGCTTTATTTTACTAGAATATTCACATTAAAAATAGCAATAAAGACGGAAAAATGATAACTTCAAACACAGAGCTTGAAATTGTAAAACAGCTTTTTAGCACTTTAAGCAATAATGATAAAAAAACATTTCTAAAATCTATCAAATCAACAGAAAAATCAGAGCAGAATTTTACACTTTTAAGAGAATTGAAAAATTGTCCGCATTGTAAATCTACTCACTTTAAAAAAAATGGCACAACTCATGGAAAACAAAGATATATTTGCAATGATTGTCATAAAACATTTGCTATTACAAACGATACTATACTTTTTAGCTCTAAAAAAGACCTATCCGTATGGAAAAAATATATCCATTATATGATAGAAAAATATTCATTAAGAAAAACTGCTAAAATTTGTGGTATAAATTTAAGCACAGCTTTTAACTGGCGACATAAAATCCTTGACGCTCTACAAGAAATGCAAAATAGTGTAAAACTTGACGGCATAGTAGAAGTTGACGAAACATTTATGCCTATCTCATATAAAGGTCATCACAAGGATTTTAACTTTCCACGTTCGGCAAAACATCGTGGCGCGGCAAACACGAAGCGTGGTTTATCAATGGCAAATCAGTAGCTAAGATAGCAAATCTAGGTAAACCAAATGTGAAAGCCTTAAATAGTGTTATAAATGGTAAAGTAGCCTTTATAAGCAAGGTTAAAAGCCTAATAGATAGACCAAGCATTCCGCTATTTGCGGTATAAAATAGAAAAAGGGAAAAAATGACTAGAATTAAAATGATTGAAACAATAGGAATTAATTATCAAATTGAAAATACAGAAAAAGGCGAATATAGCTATGTAAAGGCTTGTAGGGGTGGGCGAAAAGAGCTTGAAAAGCTACTAGAAAGAAAACCCAAACACGAAACACTTGACATAAGATTTGTAAAAGGCGATTTTGTTATTTTAGTTGAAACAAAGAAAAATTTTACTGCCGAAGACGAGTTACAACTTGGCGAATATGTAGAACTAGAAAAAGCTTTACACCATACTAAAAAAATCATAGCAATTCTTGCCAATACGACAAATGATGACATTAGAGTTTTTAAGTCTTTCGTAGATGGTGACCACTACCTTGTAAATGAAACTACTTTGAAGAGTTTTGAATATTACGATGAGCTTTTTAGTATAAATAAAACAAACAATAGAGAGCAGGTTTTATCAAATACCTACAAGCTAAATGAAACATTACATAGTATTGACATTGATGAAAAAACTAGAAGTCAGCTTGTGGGAACAGCATTCTTATATATAAAAAACTTTCTATTACAGCAAGGCGTCACAGAGATAACTGAAAGTTCTAAGTCCGCCATTGTAAGTGCTTGGTCGGCAATGACACCAAATCAAATAACAACAGGCATAAAAGATACACTTGAAAATTTACTAGACGGCTCTGATAATAAAGCCAAAAAGATTTAACTTTTACAAAAAAATGTTTTACAAGACCAAAAAGTAAAAAAGTTGTCAAAAGAACAATGGCTTAAAATTTTAACTGATATAACATTCAATATTTACAAATTTATTGACACAAATAGTATAGAGGGACAAGATATTTTAAATCTCTTTTTTATTGCTTTTAACAAATATACTGGAAAGGCAGACAAAAACCAAGCTTTTACGCCAGACCATATAACTGAGTTTATGTGTAGAATATGCGAAATAGATAGAACCAAAAAAGTTTTAGACCCAACTTGTGGCAGTGGTTCATTTTTAGTTCAAGCTATGGTAAAAGAACTAGCCGATTGTAAGTATGGCAGAACTATACAAGAAGCGCAGCCACTTATGCAAAATGTAAAATTAAATAATATTTTTGGCATAGAAATCGAAGAAAAGGCTTTTGGTTTAGCTACTACAAATATGCTAATTCACGGAGATGGAAATTCAAATATCAAATTTGGAAGTTGTTTTGACCTTAAAGATTTTATTAAACAATCAGACCCTGATATTATTTTAATGAATCCACCTTACAATGCGAAAACTATCAATATACCCAATGAATATAAGGCTAATTGGAGCAAAAAAGCAACAGTCGATCCGACAAAAGGTTTAGTTTTTGTTGAATACATCTCTGATATTATTAAAGAATTAAATAACAAACGCCTTAGTAAAAACAAACAGCCGAAATTTGTAAAAATGGCAGTATTGTTGCCTATGCAGTGTGCAATAGCAAATTCTAATATTATGAAAGATGTAAAAAAGAAACTACTGCTTACAAATACGCTAGAAGCAGTTTTTAGCTTCCCTGATGAGATGTTTTATCCTGGCTCAAGTGTATGTCCTTGCTGTATGGTTTTTACACTTGGAAAACCACATAAAAATATAGATATACCAGCAAATGAAACATTTTTTGGTTACTATAAAAATGACGGCTTTAAGAAAAAGAAAAATTTAGGACGAGTAGAACAATTTAATGAAATTGGCGATAGTAAGTGGAAAGCTATTGAAAATAATTGGATTACTCTTTTTAGAAATAAAAGCGAAATTGATGGTTTGTCTGCCAAAAAGGTAGTTGATGGTAGCGATGAGTGGCTTTGTGAAGCCTATATGAAAACAGACTATTTGGAGCTAAAAGATAATGATTTTATAAAAACCGTAAATCATTATCTTGGTTATCAGGCTAAAATTGGAAATTGGAAATTTTTGAAAAAATATGTAAATGACTATATAAAAATTAAAAACACTAATCCCAATAAGATTACTTTTAGTGTATTAGATTGGCAAGAGTTCAATGTAAGCCTATTATTTAATTGCGACACTACCAAAATGTCAGTCAAGGACGAGTTAAAAGACGGATTAGTTCCCTTTATTTCAAGAAGTGCAGAAGATAACGGTTGCGTAGGATATGTAGAAGTTGATGATGATATGATTACCGAAGGCGATTGTTTAACAGTAGGGGCAGAGGGCATATATTCGTTTTACCAGCCTGATAATTTTGCAACCGGTAATAAAATTTATACTCTCAGAAATAGTGAGCTATCAATTTTTAGCTATTTATTTATTGCGACAATATTAAATAAAGAAAGTTACAGATACTCGTACGGCAGAGCAAGGGTATTTTCTATGCTAACAAACGAAGTGATAAAGCTGCCTATAAAATATGGCAAAGATAATAAACCAAAACTTGATAAGAGTAACAGCTATTCGGCTGACGGATTTATTCCTGATTTTGATTTTATGGAAAGATACATCAAATCATTAGTGTTTAATAATAAAGTTTTTTAAAGTGCCAATTCGACACTTTAAATTACTTTCTTTTATATAGCAATACAATTTTCACACAGAGCCTTTTATTTTTCACAAAAAATACAGTCTGAAAATTTATATAATCGTAGATTTTTCGGCATTTATTTCACCATAAAACGATATACCGAATTTTATCCCATTCGCTGTTACTTCTTAAAGTTTTTAAAGCAGGTAAAAAATTTTTCAAAAGATGAAACAATATAAAATTTTATTTTTGATTTCTTATATTTTTGATTGAAATTATTAAATTTGTATTTATATAACTTATCTTATTTTTAACTCTCAAAATTTTAGCTATAAGAAATATTGTATAAATTTTAACTTAAATATTTTATAAAATAAAAAAGGCGTGGTACTTGCCACGCCTACTAAAAAAAGAATGATTCAATTACATCATTCCGCCCATACCGCCACCCATATCAGGCATTTGCGGCATTGCAGGTTTATCTTCTTTGATTTCGCTTACTGTTGCTTCTGTTGTTAAAAGTAAGCTTGCCACGCTTACGGCATTTTGAAGCGCAACACGTTCAACTTTTACAGGATCGATTATTCCTGCTTCAAACATATTTACAAACTCGCCGCATGCAGCATCAAATCCATAAGCTTTTTCTTTATTTATGCTTACTGCATTTGCTATTACGCCTGCGTCAAATCCCGCATTTTCCGCAATTTGGCGAAGCGGTGCAAAAAGCGCTCTTTTTACAATATCAGCGCCGATTTTTTCATCGCCTTTCAGATTTTCTTTTACTGCATTTCCAGCTTTAATTAAAGCTGCTCCGCCACCAATTACAATTCCTTCTTCTACAGCTGCTTTTGTAGCTGAAAGCGCATCATCTACACGATCTTTTTTCTCTTTCATTTCAGTTTCAGTCGCAGCGCCAACTTTTATAACCGCTACACCACCGCTTAATTTTGCAAGTCTTTCTTGAAGTTTTTCTCTATCATAATCACTTGATGTAACTGCAATTTGAGCTTTTATTTGATCTACTCTTGCTTTTATATCGTCTTTTTTACCGGCGCCATTTACGATTGTAGTATTATCTTTATCGATTAATATTCTTTCCGCTTTTCCAAGATCTGCAATACTTGCACTCTCAAGAGTTCTACCAAGCTCTTCACTTATAACTGTTCCACCTGTCAAAATCGCAATATCTTCAAGCATTGCTTTTCTTCTATCGCCAAATCCTGGAGCTTTAACAGCTGAAATATTTAAAACTCCGCGAAGTTTATTTACAACCAATGTCGCAAGCGCCTCGCCTTCAATATCTTCAGCAATAATTAAAAGCGGTTTGCCTGTTTTTTGAACTTGCTCCAACACAGGAAGTAAATCTTTAAGATTTGTGATTTTCTTATCAAATAGCAAAACAAGCGGACTATTTAATTCAACTTGCATTTTTTCCGCATCAGTGATGAAATATGGGCTTAAATAACCTCTATCAAATTGCATTCCTTCAACTACATTCAATTCATCGTTGATTGATTTTGCCTCTTCGACAGTGATTACACCATCTTTACCTACTTTTTCCATAGCATCTGCGATTAATTTACCGATACTTTCGTCTGAATTTGCTGAAATAGTTGCGACTTGCGCTATCTCTTTTTTATCTTTTACAGGTTTTGAAATTTTCTTAAGTTCAGCAACGACGTCAGCGCAAATTTTATCCATTCCACGTTTTACTTCAATTGGATTTGCGCCTGCTGTTATATTTCTAAGACCTTCTTTAAAAATAGCATGCGCTAAAACTGTAGCTGTAGTAGTTCCGTCACCTGCTTGATCGTTTGTTTTGTTTGCTACTTCTTTAACAAGAGCTGCGCCCATATTTTCTATTGTATCTTTTAATTCAACTTCTTTTGCCACACTCACGCCGTCTTTTGTAATTGCCGGAGCGCCAAAACTTTTTTGAATTAAAACATTACGACCTCTTGGTCCCATTGTAACTTTTACTGTATCGTTTAATTTTTTTACGCCATCATAAAGTCTATTTCTAGCGTCATCTGAAAAAATAATATCTTTTGCCATTCTTTTATCCTTTATTTATTTAATAATTCCTAAAACATCTTCCAAGTTTAAAATAAGATATTTTTTATCGCCTAGTGTAAGCTCACTGCCTGAATATTTCGCAAATGCTACTTTATCACCCGCTTTTACACAATCGCACTCTGTTCCTACTTCAACTATTTTACCGGTTGATGGTTTTTCTTTTGAAGCATTATCAGGAATAATAATGCCTGAAGCTGTTTTGTTACTCTCTTCTTCGCGTTCAATCAAAACACGTTTTCCAAGTGGTTGAAATTTCATACTTTCATCCTTTTATTAAAATTTTTTAGCACTCTATTTATTTGAGTGATGAAATTATACGAAAATTTTCATTTTTTGTCAATAGTTTAATTAAAATTTTATCATAAATATTTAGTCTATAACACTCAACTTTTAAAAATTTTAAATTTTTAAAATCATTTATTCAAAATTTACGAATTTTATATAATATGTAATTCTGATTACAAAATTTTTAGAGAGAAAATATGCAAAACACAAAACCGAAAACAAAAAAATCAGTCGATAGACTTTCAAAGATTATTAAAGCGGGTTTGGAAGTTTTCCTGGAAAAAGGCTTTGAAGCAACGAGTCTTAATGAAGTAATAGAAAAAAGCGGCGGTTCTTTATCTACCATATATAATTATTTTGATAATAAAGAAAGTTTCTTTAAAGCCGTTATGGATGAAAACAGCAAGATATTTCGTCGTAAATTTGAAGATAAATTAAAATTAAACGATTCAACCGATATACGTGAATATTTAACAAAATTTGGAGAAATTTATTTAAATATAATGTTTAATCCAAAAATTATAAAATTCTATCGTCTCATGCTTTCGGACATTTTGCGCGACAATATTACGCCGCATGGAAGAATATTTTTGAAAAATGGTCTTATAGGAGTAAATGAAATTTTAGATGACTTTTTTTTAAAAAATATAGATAAATTTAAATGCAAAAATCACCACAAACTTGGCGTTTTTTTCTGTTTTATGCTAAGAGAGCCGTATTTTTGTAACGCTATGTTTTTCGGAGAAAAAATCGATAAAACAAAACAGACGGAGCAAATACAGGAAATAGTTGATTTATTTTTAAATGGGCATTTGAAATAAATTTTTAAAGCGTAAATTTTATTGACAAATTTAACATTTTTTTATAAAATCAAGCGAATTTTTGTAATTATAATTACAAAATCTTAAAATTAAAAATTATTTTTAGAAAGGTTCTTTATATGAACAAAATATTGAAAATTTCACTTTGCGCCCTAATTTTTGCGCTAATAAGCGGTTGCGGCGACGAAAAACAAACTGCACAACGAGAAAAACAAGCCGTCCCGGTTGGAATTTTTGTAGCTAAAATGGGTGCAATTCCGATAAATTTTGAATTTCCGGCAAAGATTGTCAGCGAACAAAACGTTGATATCATAGCAAAAGTACCTGGAACTCTTTTAAAACAAAATTTTAAAGCCGGAGATTTTGTAAAAGAAGGTGATGAACTTTTTGTGATAGACCCTGAAAAATATCAAGCGGCTTTCGACAGCGCAAATGCAAGATTTAAACAAGCGGAATTTGATTATAAACGTGCTTTAATGCTTCATAAAAGTAATACGATAAGTAAAAAAGAGTATGATTCGGCGATTGCAAATTACGGTATAGCGAAAGCGGATTTGGCAAATGCCAAAATAGATCTTGGATACACAAAAATAATTGCACCTTTTGATGGTGTAACAGGCGATCCTTACAAAGACATTGGTGCTTATATTTCACTTAGCGATTCAAAACTTGTAAGGCTTACAAAACTGGATCCGATTAATGCTGATTTTGCGATTTCAGAAGTTGATACTTTAAGTATAAATGAAAAATTAAATAGTGGCGAATGGGAACAAAAAGGCGCGCCTATAACACTTAAATTAAATAACAAAGATTATAATGGAACAGTTAGTTTTATAGATAAAGTTATAAATGACGGCACAGGTTCGGTTGATGCTAAAGCCGTATTTGCAAATCCTAATTTTGAAATTTTACCAGGAGCATTTGCAAAGGTTGTAATGAGCGGACTATATCAAAAAAACGGCTTTAAAATTCCACAATATGCAGTACAACAAGATGCTACTACAATGTTTGTATATGTAGTTCAAGACAATAAAGCGACACGTAAAAATATAAAAGTACAATCTCAAAATAACGGCTGGTCGGTAATCTACGAAGGACTTGCCGATAATGATAAAATCATAATAGACAACTTTGCTAAACTTGGAGTTGGCGTTCCTGTTAAGATTGTTGAAGGTAATAAATAATGTTTTCAAAATTTTTCATACACAGACCTGTTTTTGCCTGCGTTATTTCTATTATAATAACACTTGCAGGACTTGTAAGTTTACGCGGCTTGCCGATAGAAGAATATCCGAATCTTACTCCTCCTCAAATAAATGTATTCGCTTCATATCCTGGAGCTGATGCTCAAACTATAGCTGAAACCGTTGCTGCGCCGCTTGAAGATGCACTGAACGGCGTAGAAGATATGATATATATGCAAAGCACTTCAAGTTCGGCAGGAACGATGAGACTTAGTATTTATTTTAAAACCGGCACTTCTCCGCAAATAGCACAAGTAAACGTAAATAACCGCGTAAATCTTGCTAGCAAACTTTTGCCTGACGATGTTACAAGGCAAGGAATTAGCGTTTTTGAAAGAAGCGATTCAATACTTGAAGTTATCAGTTTTTATGATCCGAGCGGTCAAATGGATATTATAGATCTCAGCAACTACTTAACTATAAATGTAGTGGACGAAATAAAACGCGTAAACGGTGTAGGTGAGGCTTTTATAGTAGGAGACAAAAAATACTCTATGCGCGTTTGGATAAAACCTGATTTACTAAATAAATACGATATTACAACATCCGATGTAATAAACGCTATAAGCGAACAAAACACACAATACTCAGTAGGTAAAATAGGTGAATTACCTGAAAACAGTAATAGCGCATACGTTTTTTCAATAAGGACGGAAGGAAGACTTGTAAAAGTATCTGATTTTGAAAATATCATAATAAAATCTTTACCGAACGGTTCTGCTCTAAAACTAAAAGATGTGGCTAATGTAGAACTTGGAAGTGAAAATTACATGTCAAACAACTTAATAAACGGACATTATATGATGCCTATGTTAGTATTTATGCAAACGGACGGCAACGCAATTGCTACAGCTGATGCGGTAAATAAACGTATTGAAGAATTATCTAAAAATTTTCCCGGAAATTTAACTTATAATGTAAATTACAACACTACCGATTTCGTAAAAGTCTCAATGAAAGAAATTTTCCAGACTTTTATTGAGGCTTTGATTTTAGTGTTAATTATTATGTATCTTTTTTTAGGAAATTTGCGCTCTACAATAATACCGATGATAGCAATTCCGGTTTCTATCATCGGAACATTTGCAGGAATTTATGCAGTCGGATTTTCGGTGAATTTAATAACGCTTTTCGCAATGATATTAGCTATCGGTATAGTTGTCGATGATGCAATTATAGTTGTGGAAAACGTAGAACGGAACTTGGAAGAAAATCCTAATATCAGCGTTATAGAAGCTACAGAAAAGGCAATGGAAGAAATTATGGCGCCTATTATTTCAATAGTTTTGGTTTTGTGTGCCGTTTTCTTGCCTGCAAGTTTTATCGAGGGCTTTGTAGGAATAATACAAAGACAATTTGCGCTAACTCTTGTTATTTCTGTTTGTATCTCAGGTATTGTAGCACTTACTTTAACTCCAGCACTTTGTGCAAAATTTTTAAGACGCGATATGGCCAAAAAACCAAAAATTTCACAATGGTTCAATAAAATTTTTGATATCAGCACAAATATTTATGCAGCAGGTGTGGCAAAAATATTAAAACACATAATTCCTTCTTTAATTGTAGTTGCAATTTTGTGTTTTTGTACTTGGCGACTTTTTACAATGGTGCCGGCAAGCCTTGTACCGGAAGAAGATAAAGGTGTATCAATTGCGGTAAGCCAACTACCACCCGCTTCTACAATCACAAGAACGGAAAATGTCATAAAAAAACAAAGCGACGAACTTCTGAAAAATCCGCTTATAGATGCAGTTGGCGCTATGATGGGATATGATCTGTTTGCCGGAGGACTTAGAGAAAATGCAACAGTAATATTCTTAAAATTTAAAGATTGGAGTGAAAGAAAAGAAAAAGATCAAAGCAGTTTTGCTATAAATAAAAAATATAATATTTTATTTTCGCAAGATAGAAATTCAACTACATTTGTATTAAATCCACCACCAATAAATGGACTTTCTTTAACAGGCGGTTTCGAGCTTTTCGCTCAAAACACAACCGGAAAAAGTTTCGCCGAAATAGAAAAAGATATGAAAGTAGTAGCTGCTAAAGCAAACGCAAGAGGCGATTTGGTACGCGTGCGAACTACGCTTGATACAAATTTCCCGCAATATAAACTTATAGTAAATACTCAAAAAGCAAAAATGCTTAATGTAAATATTAAAAATTTGTATATGACAATAAATACGGTGCTTGGACAATATTATGTAAATGACTTTAACTTTCTTGGAAAAACATTTAAGGTAAACGTAAAAGCTGCAGGTGAATATAGAAATTCAGTTGATGATTTGCGTGCGATTTTTGTAAAAAGCAACGATGGAAAATCAATTCCTGTAAATTCTTTAATAAAACTTGAAAATACTCTTGGACCTGATACTGTAAATAGATTCAACGGCTTTCCTGCCGCAAAAATTATGGGAGATCCTGCAGAAGGCTATACTTCAGGTCAAGCAATTGATGCAATTGCGCAAGTTTTCAAAGAAGAATTTCCTAACGAATACACTCTTGGATGGTCCGGAACTTCTTATCAAGAGGTACAATCAAGCGGTAAAGGTGCTACAACGTTTATTTTCGGTCTAATTTTCGTTTATTTGATTTTAGCGGCTCAATATGAAAGATGGCTGATGCCGGCTGCCGTTATGACAGCTGTGCCGTTTTCGGTATTCGGTGCGATTTTATTTACATATTTACGTGGGCTTACTAATGACATCTATTTTCAAATAGGATTAATCTTACTTATCGGACTTGGAGCAAAAAATGCTATATTAATCGTAGAATTTGCGATGACGGAGCACAAAAAAGGCAAAAATATAATAGAAGCTTCAATAGCAGCTGCAAGACTTCGTTTTCGTCCGATTGTAATGACATCTTTGGCGTTTGCATTCGGCGTTTTACCGATGGTAATAAGCTCAGGGGCCGGATCTGCATCAAGACACTCTCTTGGAACCGGAGTAATCGGCGGAATGATAGCGGCTTCTACAATCGCTATTTTCTTTGTGCCGTTATTTTTCTATTTGCTTGAAACTTTCAATAATTGGCAAGCAAAACTATCACGCACAAAAGAAATAAAAAGAATAAGAAAAATCAGGAGGGAAGAAAATGCGTAAAATTTTAGCTTTTTGTATTACGGCGATTTTATTCGCAGGATGCAATTTTAAACCTGAAACGCCGCAAATTTCGGCAAATTTTAAAGCTGATTTTAATAGCAGCAATATAAATGATTTTTGGTGGAAAAATTTTAATGATGAAAATTTAAATATGCTTATAGATTCGGCGCTAAAAAATAATTCCGATTTGACTTTAGCATTAAATAATATCGAATACGCAAGAGTTTCTCTTGGACTTTCAAAATTGGAATTTTTGCCGAATTTTACTCTTAGCGGCTCAGCTGTAAGACAAAACAATTTTCCACAAGCTCCAGATGCAAATCATGCAAATATTTATCAAATAGGAGCAGGACTTAATTACGAGCTTGATTTATGGGGAAAAGTGCGAAACAGCGTAGATGCTGCAGATTCAAATTTTAAAGCTACCGTTTATGATTATGACAATGCGCGCCTTAGTATAGCAAGTAGCGTAGCAAATTTGTATTTTAAATTTTTAAGTTTAAAAGAGCAGGAGAAAATTTTAACGCAAACTCTTGCAGCATATGAGCAAATGGCAAATTTCAGAGCAAATCAGTTAAAAGCCGGAGCAATAAACAATATCGTATATTATCAATCAAAAGCTCAAGTCCAAAGCGCTACGGCAAGTCTGATAGCGACCAAAACGCAAATAAATGCTACAAACACTGCACTTTCTATAATGACAGGTAAAAATTATGATGAAATTTTACACAATAACATTAAAGCAAGCCAAACATTCCCTACTTTACCTGAAATTCCGGCAGGAATTCCAAGTGATTTGCTTTTACATCGTGCTGATGTTGCAAGCGCTTTGGAACGTTTGAAGGCAACAAATTTCTTAGTTGGCGCTCAAAAAGCGAATTATTTTCCAAGTTTTTCTTTAACAGGAGCTTTCGGTTTTGCAAGCACCGAGTTTGACAGACTTTTTGTAAATAATGCAAGTTCGTGGAATATCGGCGGCTCACTTATAGGACCGCTTTTGGATTTTGGAAGAACAAAAAAACGAATAGATTTGGCAAATCTTGATCAAAATGCAAGTTTTATAAATTACGATAAAACTTTAAAAACAGCATTCGGTGATGTAAGAGATGCACTTGTAAGCGTAAAAAACTCGGATCTTAGAACAAAAACTTTAAAAGATCTACTTGCTACACAACAACAAGTTTATAACGCTGCAAAACTTCGTTATGATAGCGGATATAGCGATCATATAGAGCTTCTTGACAGTGAAAGAAATTTGCTTAGCGCCAAACTCAATCTAAGTATGGCAAATTATGAAAGATATGCAAGCGAAGTTGCTTTATATAAAGCGCTTGGCGGCGGTTTTTCTTTAAAAGACAGCAAAACCGTAAATTTAATTAACACGAATAAAACCGTAATGCCTAATGATTCGGCATTTCCGGTCGATAAACGAATTTTTTAAAATTTAAACATTGTAGGGCGTTCGCGCCCTATATAATTCGTCACGTATTATATAAATTTTTAAACTTACAATTCCATTAAAAACTTTTTAAGAAATTAAGCACATTTTCATCAAATTTTGAAGGCTTTTTATCTTTCATATGTACAACATTTATAAACGCACTGAATATCAGTTCATTTATGTTTTCTCCTTTTAAATTTTGTACCTTATAAATATCCTGTCTTATTACAGCGCTTGCTTTTTTTATAGAATCGACACCTGTTTTAATTTCAATTATATCTCCAAAAACAGCTGATTTAATAAATTTAGCCTCTATTCTATTTACTACAAAATAAGCCCTGCTTGAAAAAATATCAATACCTGATTTTATAAAAGCTTCACTTCTTGCCCTTTCACAAAATTTAAAGTAATTTGAATGATATACTATTCCTTGTGCATCGGTATCTTCATAATAAATTCTAAATTTCATAGATATTCCTTCAAAAATTTTTTGGATATTATAACAAAAAGGAAAAAATTTAAAACCGAAATATAATTTTTTTTAAAAATACCTACGTGCAACTCTTTTTTTTGAAAAATAAAGTTAGTTTTGAGGTGAGTTGTTTTTGGAAAGATTTTTATTTTATTTTATTTTTTTAATATTGAGTTAAATTTTAATTTTTTTACTATTGTTTTTGATTTTATTTTAAAATATATCAAACTTAAACGCAGAAAGTTTTTATACGCGGTAATGCTAAATTTTATACTTTTTTAATTAAAAACTCTTGCTTAACAAACTTTTAATGCATTTTTAGCTGCCGTAATATGTGAAATTTTAAATATCAAAATAGTTTTTTGTATTTATGGTAAAAATTAAATTTTTTAATGCAAAATCTATTTTGTGCTATTTTAAATACATATGAATATTTAAAAAGATTTTTATGTTGATTATAATAAGTTTTTATTAAATTTTATAAATTTTTTATCTTAAATTTTACTCTGCAATTTGCGGCTTTTTATATTAATTCAATTTTTTGTAAAAAGTTATATTTTTTTGCTTAAAGCCGTTTCAATCATAAAGCGACTAAAAAGCTCTTTATAAAATTTTTATACGTTCTAGTCTTATTTTTTCACGTTGTCTGATTTTATTATTATATATTTTTTATCAGAATAAAACATTATGCCTTTTCAATACTTTATTTTTAACAAAATAAATAAAAATTAGAAAATTACACCGAATAAAATAATTTACTATTTATAAAATTTACCGCCAAATGCGGAGTTTGTAATATTTAATATTACAATTATACAAAATTTCTTTCACGTCTTTTAAACTTTTTGCGTTTCTATTAACAACTATGACATTTAAAATTTCCAAATTCATTAAAAAGCTAACTTTTTTAATATACGTTTTAAAAACTATAATTTTCGACGTCTTTTGTTTTTACAGTTTTAACAATCTTAAATTACACTTCATTTTTTAAGTCATCGCTTCGATTTTTACTAATCAGCAAATTTCAACTATGATTTATTTTTTTTACTTAAAAGCAGTGAACTAAAATTATATATTGAGGATTTTAAAAAATATAAAAAGGTAGTTTCCGCATATATTTGCGGAAATTGTATTAAATTACTTTCGTAGTTCTTTGATTTTTGCAGCTTTACCGCGACGATCACGTAGATAGAATAATTTTGAGCGTCTAACATTACCTTTTCTTAAAACCTCGATATTTTCCAAACTTTCACTATAAATTGGAAAAATTCTCTCTACACCAATGCCATTTGCACCGATTTTTCTAACGATAAAAGTTTCACCAACGCCGCTACCGCGTCTTGCAATACAAATTCCTTCAAAATTTTGAATTCTGGTTTTTTCACCTTCTTTTATACGAATAGCAAGTTTTAAAGTATCGCCGGCACGAAAATCAGGGACATTTTTATTTGAAATTTGAGCATTTTCAAAAGCTTCTATATATTTATTTCTCATTTTTTTCCTTTTTTGGCGATGACTTTGTGGAACATATCCGGGCGGAAGAATCTTGTTTTCGAGTTCGCCATTTGATTTTTTAAAACTTGTATTTTATTATGATTTCCCTTTAAAAACTCTGAATTTATTGATAAATTTTCAAAAATATCAGGTTTAGTAAATTCAGGTGCTTCCAAAAGTAAATTTTCAAAACTTTCCTCGTCAAGTGATTTTTCATTTCCAAGCACGCCTTTTATATTGCGTGCTATTGCATCCGTAAAGCACATAGCTGCAAGTTCGCCGCCTGTTAAAATAAAATCTCCCAAGCAAAAAACTTCATTTACATATTTTTCTACAATGCGTTCGTCAATACCTTCGTATCTTCCACAGATAAAACATAAATTTTTATATTTAGAAAGCCTTTTTGCGTCATTTTGCGTAAATTTTTTAGCAGCAGGTGTCGGGAAAATAAATCTTACTTCATTAAAATTTTCCAGCACGGCTTTTATTGTTTCAGCTAAAGGTTCAGTATTTATTAAAAGTCCTGCACCTCCGCCTATCATATAGCTATCTACTTTTTTATATTTATTTGCTGTAAAATCGCGCGGATTAAAAAAATATATTTTTATCTTTTCATTTTTTAATGCACGACCTAAAATTGAATCATCAAAGTATGGACGAATTAAATTTTCAAAAAGTGTGATAAATATAAAATTCACGAATTTTGCAAAATTTCAAAACCGAAACGACTAAAAATTTTGCCCTCTTCAATAGAAATTTTATCTATAAAATGATCGGTATATGGCAAATAAAATATTTTAGGAAAACCTTTTTTAACTAATTTTTCATCGGTCGCAATCTCAAATACAAAATTTCCGGCCTCAAAAATATCAGCTACTTTGCCTAATTTTTCTTCATTTTCAAATACTTCCAACCCTAAAATTTCAAAATAGAAAAATTCATCTTTTCCAAGTTTACAGGTTTTTTTAGTAATTTCTTTGCTTTGATATAAAATTTTATTTGTCAATTTAGCGGCGCATTCAATATTTTCATAGTTTTTAAATACGGCAACGAAATTTGTTTTATTAAAACTTAAAATTTCTAAAATTTTCCCATCCGTTAAATAAAATTTTGCACCTTTTTTGAATTGTGAAGGAAAATCACTTCTATTATGAAGCTTTATTGCACCTTTTAGGCCAATCGTTTTACCTAAAAGTGCAACCTCAAGCATATCGTCTTTAAGCATCAGCTGCTTTAACTGTAATTTTGTAAGTAACCGGATCTTTGGCTTTATATCCGATTATCACAGTTTTGATTGCATTTATCATTCTGCCGTTTTTACCTATCAGTTTGCCGGTATCAAATTTATCAGCAAAAATCACAATTTCCGTATGATCGCTATTTTTAATAAGTTCTGTTCGCACTTTTTCAGGATGATCTGCAATCAGCATTGCATATTGTTTTAAAAAATCTTCAACCATAACTATTTACTTGTAATTTTTGCTACTCTATCGCTTACTTTTGCTCCGACTTTTTTCCAATATGCAAGACGGTCAGCATCAAATTTAAGTTCTTCTTCCATTCTTGGATTATAATATCCGATGGTTTCTATAAATCCACTATCTCGTCTTTTTCTACTGTCTGTAACGACAATGCGATAAAATGGACTTTTTTTACGTCCTATTCTTGTTAGTCTAACGACTGTTGCCATATTTTTCTCCTTAAAATTTTTGGTTTTAAAATACTCACCATAATGAGCATTTTAAAACTCCCTATCTTGGGAAGTTTTGTTTATGAAGCATTGCTGAGAGATTTTGCATTCCGCCTTTTCCGCTAAATCTTTTTGCAATTTTGCTTGCATTTAAAAATTGCTTCAAAAATTTATTAACCTCAACTTGCGAAAGTCCGGCGCCACTTGCAATTCTTCTTTTTCTAGCGTTATTTAAAAGGTTCGGATCTTCACGCTCATCCGGCGTCATAGAATTTATCATTGCTTTTATATGAATTATTTCTTTTGAATTTTCAAGATCCATATCTTTTATTTGATTAGCGATTCCATTCATTCCAGGAATCATGCCGATAAGATTTTTCATGTTGCCAAGTTTTTTAACACTTTCAAGTTGATTTATAAAATCATTAAAATTAAAATTTCCTTTGCGAATTTTTTTACCGATTTTTTTTACATCTTTTTCATCAAAAACAGCACTGGTTTTTTCGACTAAAGTAGCCAAATCGCCTTCGCCCATTATTCGGCTGACTATACGCTCAGGTATAAAACCTTCAAAATCTGCAATCTTTTCACCGGTACCGATAAATCTAAGCGGAATATTTAATTGTTTAGCTATACCAAGAGCCACCCCGCCTTTTGTATCAGCATCAAATTTTGATAAGATTACGCCCGAAATTCCAAGCTTTTCGTTAAAATTTGCAGCACTTCTGACACCATCTTGTCCGCTCATAGCATCAGCTACATAAAAAATTTCATCAGGATTGCTGATTTTTTTAATTTCTTCCAGCTCCTCCATAAGCTCTTCATCAATAGCAAGCCTTCCAGCAGTATCTATTAAAAGCACATCATAAAGACCTTTTTTTGCTTTTGAGATAGCTTCTTTTGCTACTTTTTTAGGATTTTTTTCATTTTCTATATAAAAAAGTTCAATTTCATTTGCTTCACAAAGTTGACGAAGTTGCTCTACAGCAGCTAATCTTTGTAAATCACAAGCTGCTATTAATACCTTTTTTTTGCGAAGTTTTAAATAATTTGCAAGTTTAACTGTAGTTGTAGTCTTTCCGCTACCTTGAAGTCCAGCCATAAGTACTACTGTAGGATTTTGAGATGCAAACACAAAACCTTGATTCCCAGGAGCTGTAAGGACTGTGGTGAGATTATTTTTTATTGAATCCAAAAATTGTTTTTGACCAACCACGCCGGATTTCATATCGTTTTCTACTAATGTTAAAAAATCTTTTGTTACTTTATGATGTACATCCGCTTTTAAAAGTGCTTTTTTAAGAGTGTTGAGTGCATTTTTTAAAGCTTTTTCGTCATCAATCATACGAAGTTTATTTACAGCAGCTCTAAAAGATTCGCTAATAGTTTCAAACAATTTTTGTCCTTATAAATTTTAGTAAATGGCAATTTTAGCTAAATTTTCTTAAAAATAGATTTAAATTTTGTAAAATTTTATTACTTGCATTTTGCTTTAGCAAAATTATTATTTTTAATAGTATTTTTTAAAATCAATATTTTCTAATTAAAAAATTTAAATTATCTTTTAAATAAACAACCGCGAATGAATTAATCGCGGTTGTAAATTTTAAAAAAGTCCGAATTTACCATCTTTACGTTTATAAATTACGCGCATTTTCGCATCGATATCATTAAAAACTAAAAATTGATCACTACTTGATTTAAGTTTTTCAAGCGCTTCATCTATTTCAAGCGGTTTATAAAGTTCCAATTCGGTCGGAATAATTTCATCAACCTCAACAGACTCAACCGTATCATTATTTTTTAAAATTTCATCAAGTGCATTTTGTTTTTTATCATCTTTGTTTTTGTGAGTTGTATTTTTATCATGTGTTCGGCGCAAAATCTTGCTTGCACGATTAGTTATACTGTCAATAGCAGCGTAAAGATCTTTATCTTTGTGTCTAATTACAATTGTATCTTTTTTAGCAAGATTTATTAGAAAATCAACAATAAAACCTTTTTTGCCGTTTCGTTCATCAGCTGAAATAACACAACGACCCGAAATTATATCAAGTCCGTATTTATTTAAATTTTCAAATGCACTTTCTACATAGTTTTTGATACTATCTGTTAGTTCAAATTGTTTTCCTGTTATGCTTAAATTCATTGTTTCTCCTTTATCATGGGATTTGTAATGTTCTACGAGAAAATTTTATAGGTGCGGAACCTATATTTCCTACAGAAGCTACATGAACATCTATTATGGAAGCGAATTTATCATTATCTGTTAATGCGGTATGACTGATAACATTTTTATCGCAAGGCAATGCACTGTTTAAATAATAAATTTGCACTTTTACATTAAATATAGGACTTTTACTTGGGTAATTTAAATTAATTTCTTTTACGCTGTCAGGGCAACCTTTATTATAATCGTTTTGTTGAATGTTCATTATAGCATACTCTGTAGCACTTCTTGCTAAAAGTTCCGCTTGTTGATTCAACAAAATATTAGGTGCTTCTCTAGCGCTCATAGTCGCAATAGAAAGCGAAGTCAAAGCTATTGTTGAAATCAATATTATAAAAAATATTGCCGCTATTAAACTAAATCCTTTTTTCATCATTCCACCACCTGTGATTTGCATACTATAAAATCAAGTTTTTCAGCATCAAAATTTCTATTATTATCTCTCATACAAAGTTTGACTGCAACTGAATTGTTGTCAAATGTAAATCTAAACATAGTAACATTTTTGGCAAGTACTACACTTTTGCCATTTTCATATTTTTCTTTTTCCCACGGTTGAAAATCATAATACAACAATAAATTATAAGTATTGCTTTTTATACCGCCTACACTAACATCTGCGGCATTATTATCCAGAACAGGTACAATGGCATAAGCGGTATGAACTAAAAAGTATCTATTTTTGTTTCTAGATGCCAATCCGCTAATTTGCATTGTGTCATTATCTATAATACTTACTGTTCCTATATTTGTATGATTATATGTAGTATGATCATATCCGAAAGAGTCTGTATTTATTATAATGTCATCATTAAAAATAATTCCAAAACTCTTAGTGCCAGCATTAAGTGAAGTTAATATATCATCTGCATTTTCTAAACTGCTACCGGGGCTTTTTATTACAAAATCACCTGACGGCACAGCCATTTTTATATCGAAGCCGCTCCATCCTAATAAACCTTTAGTAGAACCGATATATTGAGTTTCCGTGCTTTTGCCTATCCATTCAAGCACATCGTGTTCTTCCTGTACGTCAGATAAATAAACAAAATTTCCGTCAGGGTGTTCTCCATTATCTGTCTCTCTACCTATAACAGTTTGTTTTACTCTATCTCTAAGAAGAGATGTAATGATATTGAGCGTTCTTTCAGTTTCGCCTTCCAAATCGCTTGTAGCTCTATTATTTGTGTATGAATTATAAATCTTTACATATAAATCAGCTCCGAACGCAGAAATGATAGATAACAAAACTATAACAAAAATAAGTTCTATAAGTGTAAAAGCTTTTTTCATTATTCGCACCGCCTATTTATCAGTAAAACCGATATTAAAAGCATAATATCTTATTTTTACATAGTTGTTAGGATCATTTTGATCCACAGCCGTAACGGTTATTTTTTTGATATTTGTGCTATCTCCTACACAATTTTCATCAAAAGGATTTGCTACGTAGCAAATTTGAGAATAAACTCTGGTATGCAATATAAAATCTCCTCTTGATGTGTTGTCTGTTACAGTATTGTCAAATTCCCAATACAACTTATCAAAATCATTCATATTGGTTATTGTGTTATTATTATATTTTTCAAACTTCACATTTTTTTTAACCGGATCAAATTCTACTATACCATCCAACTTACTTGCATTATTGTCTACAGGTGCTGCGACATTGTGTCTTATAGAATAATTAACACTTCCTATACTTTTATTTGTTACTTCGCATATGTCTGCTGAAGTATCCCATGGAAATTTAACAATCTGTGACATTACAGTTTTAGCATTTAGCGCAAGCTCCTGCTTTAAAGCAAAAGTATTAAGTTCTGCCGTTTGAGCAATCATATTCGGTATCGCCATTGTAGCAATCGCTAAAATAACAATGGTTAAAATAAGCTCAATCATCGTAAAAGCTTTTCTCATTACCGTTTCCTTAATTTTAAAATTTTACCTAAACTTTTTAGATAACTTTGCTATTATACTATTTTTTAACTGAAATTTAAAATTTTGTGCTATTTTTAGAACAGCTTGCTTCAACAGCGTCCATAAAAGCAGCTCTTACTTTAAATTTTTCAAGCTCGAAAATCCCTTTAATCGTAGTTCCGCCAGGAGAACAAACCTGCTCTTTTAAGAGTGCCGGATGAAAATTTTCCAAAAGTTTTGCCGAACTTTCAAAAACTTTATTTACCAAATTTTGAGAAATTTCTTTTTTAAGTCCTTCTTTTACGCCGCCATTAGCAAGAGCTTCCGCTACAAGCGCCAAATATGCAGGAACACAACCTGAAAGCACGCCTGCCGCGTTTAAATCATTTTCATTTTCAAGCCTGACGCAACCGCCGAAACTTCCTAAGATTTCATCAATTCGCAAATCATTGGAATCTGAAAAATAAGGTGTTGTTGAAGAGCCGTATTTAGCAGCGATATTGGGCATGCAAACAACGCTTATATCAGATTTTAAAATTTTTAAATCATTTAAAGTTATTCCAGCCATTACGCTTATTAAAATTTCAGCTTTTCCGCTTAAAATTTTACTCATTTGACTAAGAGCATAAGGCTTAAAAGCTAAAATTACAATTTTGCCGCTTATATCATATTTTTCTCCGTAAATTTCGCATTTAAAACCGGCTTTGCGTAAAGACGAAAGTTTTTCTGAATTTCTGCCGACAATTATTATTTCATATTTATTTTTCATTCCATATGCCATAGCGCTCGCCATTGCGCCGTTTCCAAGTATATAAATTTTCATAAATCCCCCAAAATTTTTAGAATATTTTAGCGATTTCATAATAAAATAACAAATTTTGTAGTTGTTTATTAAATTAAATATTATAAAATCAAAGATTAAAAAATTAAAAACAAGGAAAAATTATGAAAAAATTTCTTATTTTTGCAGTTTTTATTGCCGTTATAAGCGGATGCAGCGCAAAAAAAGGCGATGAAATTTACAATCTTGCTCCACAAGCATGGTTTAATCTGATTATAAAAGATATAAAAGATTCAAATCTGAAAGCCGCTGATGAGCATTATGTTTCATTTTCAAGCGAACATATCGGCTCTCCTTTACTTGAAAGTATGACTTTAATATTGGCTCAAGCTCACACGATGGAAGAAGATTATACGTTGGCAAACACATATCTTGATGAATATATAAGAAGATACGGCACGGATGATAAAATTCAATATGCTAAATTTCTAAAAATAAAGTCGAATTTCGACTCATTCAACAAACCGAACAGAAACCAAAAATTGGTTCAAATCTCAATAGTGGAAATTCAAAATTTTTTAATGCAATATCCTGATACCAAATACAAACCGCTTTTGGAAACTATGCTTATAAAATTTCGTTTAGCTGAGAATGAGTTAAATAAGAGTATTAAAAATTTATATGAAAAAACAGGAAGAGATGAATCAGCTCAAATTTACAAAGAAAGAATCGAAACTTCACCGGTAGCCGGAACCGATACAATAAAGCCGGAATCTCCATGGTACCGCGTGATTTTTGAATAAGGACATTAAATGAGCGAAGTACACGAAAAGTTACCTATTATTGTATTTGACGATGAAATTTTATATCCATTTATGATTATTCCGCTTTTTTTAGCAGACGAAAGTAACATAAAATCGGCGAATTTAGCCGCACAAAACAATTCAATGGTTTTACTTACGGTAAATAAACCGGATTTCAGCGGCAGCAGAAATTTCGACAGCTTTTATGATATCGGCATAATCGGAAATATAATGAGAAAAGTTTCCATGCCTGATGGTAAAATCAAAATTTTATTTCAAGGCTTGGCAAAAGCTCGTATTACAAAAAGAATTTCAATCGAACCGCTTTTAGCCGACATTGAAATTTTTGAAGAAGAAATTCCTGCTCCAAAACGTATAGAAGCGCTAAGCAGTGTATTAAAAGAAAAAATAAAAATTCTTGCAAACAGCTCAAATGTTTTTTCTTCCGACGCATTAAAAGCAATTGAAGAAAACGACGATTTAAGCAGAGTAAGCGATTTTATATTAAGCACGATAAAAATAAAAAAAGAGCTTGCTTTTAAGTTTTTCACTGAAAAAAATTTAGAAAAAAAAGTTTTGAATTTAATCGATCTGATTAATGGTGAAATAGAAATAAATCGCCTTGAAAAAGATATAAAAAGTAAAGTTCACAGCAAAATAGATAAAAACAATAAAGAATATTTTTTAAAAGAGCAGTTAAAAGAAATCCAACGAGAGCTTGGTAATGAAAACGACCGTGAAAACGAAATCAAAGAATATCGTGAAAAATTTGAAAAGAAAAAGCAATTTTTAAGTGAAGACGGTAAAAAAGAGATTAAAAAACAAATTGATAAATTTTCAAGACTTCATCCTGATTCCGCCGATGCAAGTGTAGTACAAAGCTACTTGGACTGGGTTTTGGAAATTCCGTTTGAAATCGTTTCAAAAGAAAAATTATCAATCAAACAGGTAAGTCATCAGTTAAACAAGGATCATTACGCACTAACAAAGCCAAAAGAGCGAATAGAAGAGTATTTTGCCATAAGAGAGCTGCTTGAAAAACGAGGCATAAACGACAAGAAAAACAACGGCGCGATTTTATGTTTTTACGGACCTCCCGGAGTCGGTAAAACAAGTCTTGCAAATTCTATCGCGACAGCTCTAAAACGCAAACTTGTCCGCATTGCTCTTGGAGGACTTGAAGATGTAAATGAATTAAGAGGGCATAGAAGAACATATGTAGGAGCAATGCCTGGAAGAGTGGTTCAAGGACTTATAAATGCAAAACAGATGAATCCGGTTATCGTTTTTGATGAGATTGATAAAATTGCAAACTCTTATAAAGGCGATCCTACGGCTGTTCTACTTGAAATTTTAGATCCTGAGCAAAATCACGCTTTCAGAGATTATTACGTAAATTTTGATATCGATCTTAGTGAAGTAATTTTTATAGCAACAGCAAACGATATTTCACAAATTCCGGCGCCGTTGCGTGACAGAATGGAATTTATAGCATTAAATTCTTATACACCGCAAGAGAAATTTCAAATCGCTAAAAACTATCTTTTGCCTCAAGAGCTTGAAAAACACGGCTTAAAAAATACTGAAATTTCAATAACTAAAACGGCTTTAAAAAAGCTCATTGAAGAATATACAAGAGAAAGCGGAGTAAGAAATTTAAGACGTCTGATTGCTTCAATTTTTAGAAAAAGCGCAATTAAAATTTTAAAAAATGAAACACAAAAAGTAAATATTACACTTAAAAATTTGGATGAATTCGTAGAAAAAAAAGTCTATGAAATAGATGAAGTTGAAAAAAAAGATCAAATAGGAATAGTAAACGGGCTGGCTTGGACAAGCGTTGGCGGCGATGTATTAAAGATAGAATGCATAAAAATAAAAGGTAAAGGAAATTTAAAACTTACCGGCCAACTTGGCGATGTGATGAAAGAAAGTGTAGTAATAGCATTTAGTGTAATTAAAACCTTAATAGACGACAAAAAAATAAAAATACCCGCTGAAATTTGTCAAAAAGATGAAAAAGGTGAATATTTGCAAGTTTATAATTGCTATGATTTGCATTTACATGTCCCTGAAGGCGCGGTTCCAAAAGACGGTCCAAGTGCAGGAATAACAATGAGCGTGGCAATAGCTTCTATTTTAAGCGAGAAAAAAGTTCGCGCTGACATTGCAATGACAGGCGAAATCACATTAAGCGGTAAAGTTCTTGCAATCGGCGGTTTAAAAGAAAAACTTATCGCTGCGCATCGTGCAAAAATAAAAGAAGTGCTGATTCCACGTAAAAATTTTGAACAGGATTTGACGGATTTGCCTGATGAAGTAAAAAAAGATATCACTCTTACCGCTGTAGATACGATAGACGATGTCCTTAAAAAGGCGCTTTTGTAAGCCGAAATTTCGGCTTACAATTTTCTTATAAATTTTAAAATTTAAAATAATTTTTTATTTTAATAAAATTCGCTGCAAATCTTTAATCATATTTTTTATAACTTGAAATTTTAAAAAAATTTTTAATTTTGCAATTAAAAAATTCATTTTTGTAATGTTTTAGCCATAAAGTATTTTTATGCTAATTAAATATCTTACGAGCCAAAAACGATTATCCGAGTTAGTAAATTTTTAAAATAAATTTTATCGAAGTTTTAAAATATCAATCCATTTTAAATTCCAAAATGAAAGTAATTTTATTTTTTTACACACAGTTTATTTTTAAATTTTATAAAATTTCAAAGAAATACATTTACGCCTGTATAAATAAAAATCATAAAAACAGCAATTTGAACTTAGTAAAAAAGTTTGATTAAAAAAATCTTAGTGAAATTTTAAAATTTACACTGAATGCAAGAAATGATGTTAATAACGCTCTAGGATTTGCCGTTTATTAAAAATTTTTTTTAATAGATTTATTTCCTGATAAATTAAGTAAAGAGTATAATCTTAAAATATAGATAACAAATATTCTGCTAAAAACCGAATCTTTTAATTATATAAGCAAATATAAAATCGCCTGCTGCAACGGATAAAAATTTAAAATGCATTTTGTGTGAATTTACTTGCATTTTTTCTGCAAGCCCTCCATTGCCGATTGCTATAACGGATTGTTTTACCTGATAAGCCTTATCTTCACTTAAAAATTCAGTAATTCTATTTTTTTGGTAATCGTGTAAAATTTAATTACTTAGCCTTTTGATACTCTTTTTCAAGCGCTTTATAAATCTCTTTTTCACTCAAAATTCCTGCGTGCAAAATTTCGCTCATAACCACATTGTCTTCTTTTTCATTCCAAAATTTTTTATATTTTCCGCTTTTATAGCCATGGTCTTGACGAAATTTGTTTAGCACATTTTTGCCGATATATTTTTTATACAAAATATCTAGATTTACACCGCATTTAAGCGAAAGTCTGAAGTAATTCGTTAAAAGTTCGTGAATTTCAATCATAAAACCGCTTGTTTGATGTATCAAAATTTCAGCATCATTTATAATTTCATAAATGCTGTATTCATTTATATCATACGCTTCACCGCAAAAATCACCAAATCCGCTGATTGCGCTGATTTCAGTCGTCATTTTTGAAATATCTTTTTCAAATTTTTGATCTTCCAAAACCATACTCATCACAAAATGCCAAATATCAACAATTTCTATAGTTACATTTTCTGTATTTGTAGGTTCGGCTATATTTTTCCAGTGTTTCCACGCAAAGCTGTCAATCAGTTCGGCACATTCCATATAAACACAACGTTTCCAGCTTATAATTTTGCCTTCTTTTGTATAACCGTTTTCCCAGCCTATACCGTTTGTTTCGTCATTTAATCTCTTTTGCATTTCAAGCATTGTGTGAAGTTTATCTAAATTTTGCATTTATTTCCTTTTTTTGGCAGGATTATAACAAAAAATAGTAAAATATGAAATGGAAAATTTTGATAAATTCTTAAAAAAAATGAAGCTTCTTAGCCTTTCGGTATGTGAAAATAACACACCTTACGCATTTAGTGCATTTTATGCTTACGATGAAAAAAGCAGATTTTTTGCTATTGCAAGTGACAGCAAAACGCGTCATATTCAAATTTCAATAAAAAATCCTAAAGTAAGCGGAACGGTAGCTCTTGATACAAGAATTATAGGAAAAATAAAAGGTGTGCAATTTGATGGAATTTTAAGTCCGGCGGATGAAACAGCGAAAAAAATTTACTTTAAAAAATTTCCGTTTGCATTGGCAATGAAACCGGAAATTTTCAAAATTCATATCGTTTGGCTGAAATTTACGGATAATTCCATCGGTTTTGGAAGAAAATTTTTATGGCAAAGATAAAAACTGAAATTTTAAAAATTTTCAAGCTTTATTTCATCGTTTTTAATTATGCAAATGCCTTTATTTAAAACATTTTGCGCAATTTCTTTTGCTTCGCTTAAACTGTGCATTTTATAGCTTCCGCATTGAAATTTATTAAGTTCAGGTATATCGTCCTGTGATGTAACTTTTAAAACATCTTTCATAGAATTTTCAAATGCTTTTATAACTTCCGTTTCGCTAGGTCTTCCGATTAAACTCATATAAAATCCTGTACGGCAACCCATAGGCGAAATATCGATTATTTCGACATCTTTGCTGTTTAAATGTTCGCGCATATAACCTGCAAAAAGATGTTCTAACGTGTGCGTACCTTTTTCGCTCATAATTTCGTGATTTGGACGACAAAATCTTAAATCAAAAACACTTATATTATCACCTTTTGGAGTTTGCATAACTTTTGCAAGACGAACCCCCGGAGCTTTCATCTTTGTATGATCTACTTTAAAACTATCTAAAAGAGGCATTTTTTATCCTTTCAATTTTAATGTATTTTACAAAATTTTAGTAAATTTATAAATTTCATAGTATTTATTTATTTTTAATAATATTTAGGTTATTATTCTCGTAATATTTTTTTTGGAGAAATGTTATGAAATTTAAATTTTTCTTAGCGTGTGCATGTTCTTTAGTTTTTGCAAGTGCCTTAAATGCGCATTTTCAAATGGTTTTACCAAGCAGTTCAAGTGTAAGTGATGAAGCAAATGCAAACTTGAAAATAGCATATAAATTTAATCATCCTTTTGAACAAAATTTAATGAGTATGAACGACGGTGCAAAATTCGGCGTATTTTTTGACGGCAAAAAAAGCGATATAAAAGCCGATAAAAAAAGTGAAAATAATTTTACTTTTTATGAAGCAAATTATGTTATAAACGAACCTGGCGTATATCAATTTTTTGTTGAGCCTGCACCTTATTTTGAACCTGCGGAAAATACTTTTATAAAACATATCACAAAAACAGTTGTAAATGCGTTCGGCGGTGGCGAAGGCTGGAATAAACCAATCGGCTTAAAAGCTGAAATTGTGCCGCTAACTCGCCCATACGGACTTTATAAAGGCAATAATTTCAGCGCGAAAGTTCTTTATAAAGGAAAACCTGCTAAAAATATTCCGGTAGAAGTCGAATACTATAACAAAAACGGCTTAAAAGCTCCTACTGACGACCACGTAACGCAAGAAGTTATGACAAATGAAAACGGTGAGTTCAGTTTTACAATGCCACTTACAGGCTGGTGGGGTTTTGCCGCACTTATTGAAGACGATGAAACAATCAAAAAAGACGGAAAAGATTATCCTATCGAACTTGGCGGAGTTCTTTGGGTTGAAACGAAAGATTATATAAAATAAAATTTAGTGAAAATTTCTAAATTTTATTTTTGAAATTTCACCGCCATTATTTAAAATGGCGGTTTTTCTTAAAACTTGTTAATATTCATTAAAAACTCTTGATAAACAAAATATTTTGTCATGGTTTTAAAAAATATAAATTATTTAATAATCACTCTATAAAGCAAATTAAAAATTTAGTTTGTTTTATAGAGGAATTTTTCCTCGCACAACTACTCCAAAGCGCGGAAGCATAATATCCGCGCTATTTAAATTATGTATAACGAGACATTCAAACGAAATTGCAGTGAATTTTGCTACAATGCCGAAGTTAAAAAAAAGAAAGGACATAAATGCATATCAGTGAAGGCGTTTTAAGACCTGAAATTATTATCCCGGCTTGGGCTGTAACAGGTGTGGCGGTGAGCGTTTTATTATACAAATTAAAATCGGATGAAATTTCAAAAGTAGCGGCATTTTCAGCGATTTTTTTCGTAGCTAGTTTCATACATTTTCCACTTTTCGGCGTAACGTCGGTACATCTGATTTTAAGCGGACTTATAGGAATTATGCTGGGAACAAATGCATTTTTGGCGATATTTGTAGGACTATTTTTTCAAGGGCTTGTTTTTGGATTCGGCGGACTTAGTTCACTTGGCGTAAATACACTTATAATGGGATTTCCGGCAATTTTTATGAAGTTTATAGCTTTTAAAATTTCGCCACCGAAAGTAGGCTTTTTCTTAGCCGGATTTTTAGCTATTTTGATATCAGCATTTTTACTTGCTCTTACACTTTTTTTAAACGGAGAAGAACTTAAAGCGCTTGCATTTGCCGTATTTGCGATGAATATTCCATTAGCAGTAATTGAAGGATTTATCACACTTTTTGCAGTCAGTTTTATACTAAAAATAAAACCCGGAGTTTTAAAATGAGATTTTTTATAATTTTAGCCCTATTTTGCGGAATTTTAAATGCACACGGACTTTATATTTTTGCCAAACAAAACGGTGATGAAATATTTGTAAAAAGCTATTTTTCAGCTAAATCACCTTGCCGAAATTGCGATGTAAAAATAGCCGGAAAAGATTATAAATTGGATGAAAAAGGCGAAATCAGTATTAAAATTCCAAGCGAGAATTTTGAAATAATTGTAAATGGTGGAACCGGCCATCAAAAAAAGATAGAATTTAACGCTAAAAATTTTAACGCCCAAAATGCAAACGAGCAAAATACTACAAAAGAAAACAAACAGGATCTTGAAAAAGATTTTGAAAACTCGATTGATTTTAAGATGGAATTTTTAAAATTCGTCGCATCTATTTTATCGATTTTGCTAATTTTCGGCGTAATATATTTTGTCAAAAAAAAGAAATGATAAGCCCGAAATTAGCTTTTATCGCAACGATTTTTTACTCTTTTTTTATAGCGCTTCAAAGCGAAATTTACGTCACGTTCTTTGCGCCTGTGATTTTTGTTTCTTTGATAAATTATAAACTGATTGCAAAAATTGCCGTTAAAATTTTATTTTTAAATATCTTTATAGCGTTAATAGCACTTAGTTTTTGGTATTTCGGACAAACAAAAATGGCGATTTTGGTTGCGCTTAGGGCAAATTTAATTATATTTTTTACTCTTTTACTGTTTTATAAATTTAATATTTTTGAAATTTGTTCCGGTATCGCGGAAATAAAATTTTGCGCTAAATTCGCGTTTTTACTATTTTTCAGTGTAAAATTTATAGACGCTTTAAAAAAAGAATTTAAAAGAATTTTAAAAACTCTTAAAGCGCGCTCATTTATCGCTAAAACCGATATTTTCTCACTTAAAACTTATGCAAATATCGTTGGAATTTTATTTATTTGCGCTATAAACCGCAGCGAAAATTTACAAAAAGCGCTGATTGTGCGAAATTTTAACGGAAATTTCAAAATTATTGGCAGCGCGCAAAAAATAAATTTTGCTGAAATTTTGCTTTTAATCACTATAATTTGCGTATTTATAAAGAAAGGTCAAATTTTATGAGTTGCTCTGTGAGTCTTAAAAACATAACTGCAAAAATAGGCGAACGAACATTGTTTGAAAATTTAAATTTAAGTATAGGGCATAAAGAAAAAATCGCAATTATCGGCGCAAACGGCGTAGGAAAAACTACTTTACTGGAAATCATAGCAGGACTTAACGCGAATTTTGACGGCGATATCGAGCTTTTTCACGAAAATGTAAATGATCCTAAAATTTACAGCAGATACAGGCGCTTAGTCGGCTTTTTATTCCAAAACAGTGACGAACAATTTATCTGTCCTGGTGTGTTTGATGACGTTGCGTTCGGTCTGCTTGCAAGCGGCGTAAGTCAAAGCGAGGCAAAAAAGCGTGCAGAATTTATGCTGAATGAACTTGAAATTTCGCATTTAAAGAATAAAATTGTATATAATTTAAGCGGCGGCGAAAAAAAGCTGGTCGCGCTTGCAGGAGTTTTGGTAATGGAGCCGAAAATTTTGCTGTTTGATGAACCTACCGGAGGACTTGATGAAAATATGCAAAAAAGGCTCACAAAAATTTTACAAAAACTTGAAAAAAGTATAATCATAGTTTCGCATGACCGCGCATTTTTGGAGTGCGTAGTTACTAAATTCTACACACTTACACCAAACGGTCTTATATCTTAAATTTTAAAATCAACATAGAATTTTAATAAAAGTAAAAACAAAAAACTGTATAATACCTGCATTTCATTTTAAGGAGAAAAAGTATGAAAAAAATTTCAGCAATTATTGTCAGTTTGCTTATAGCAAGCACTTCGCTTGTAGCAAAAGAGTTTATTTCTATCGGCACAGGCGGTATGACAGGAACTTATTATCCGGTTGGTGGTGCAATTTGTCGTTTGGTAAATAAAAACACAAACATGAAATGCTCGGTTCAATCGACAGGAGCTAGCGTATATAACGTAAATAACGTCTTAAAAGGCGAACTTAATTTCGGCTTCGTACAAAGCGACGTAGTATATGATAAATACAACGGAACAGGAAAATTTGAAGGCGCCGGAGATAAAGATTTACGCGCCGTTATTTCAATTTACCCTGAAATGCTTGCTTTTGTAGTTTCAAAAGAAAGCGGCATAAAATCTTACAATGACTTAAGCGGCAAAAAAATCAATGTCGGAAATCCAGGAAGCGGAAATGAAGTCACAGGTTTAATAGTTTTCGATGCTTATAAATTTAATGCTGAAAATTTGGCTCATAGAGGCGTATTAACCGCTCAAGAGTGTCCAATGGCTTTAAAAGATAAAAAAATTGACGGATATTTTTATGTCGTAGGTCATCCAACAGCAAATATTACAGATGCTTCAAATTCAATACCGATTGATTTAATAGGTATTGAAGACACGCAAATTAACGAACTTTTAAAGAAATATCCTTATTTTTCAAAAGGCGTAATACCTGCAAATCTTTACAAAGGCGTAGATCACGATACTCAAACAATCGGCGTAAAAGCTGTTTTAGTAGCAACAAAAAATCAAAGCGACAGTTCAGTTAGAGCCGTAGTTAAGGCTATTTTAGATAATTTTGACGAATACAAAAAACTTCATCCGGCATTAAATTTAGTTACAAAAGAATCTCTTATAGAAGGACTTTCAGCACCACTTCATCCGGCTGCCGAAGCGGTATTTAAAGAAGAAGGAATTTTAAAATAGGCTAATTATATGGAAAAAGCAAAAAAAGACGAGCAAGTTTTAGAAGTAAAAAGTCGTGAATTCGATTCACCAATTCTATTTTGGATAACGACTATCGTTTGTTTTTCATGGGCGGTTTTTCAGCTTTATATAGCTTATTTCCCTTTAAATACAACAATAGCACGTTCAATTCATTTAGCTTTTGCACTCGGAATTATTTTTTTACTTTTTCCGCTTAAAATTCACAAAAGCGCCAATTCGTTTATTCCATGGTATGATTGGATATTGGTTGTTATAGGAGTTTTGGCTACGCTTTATCCTTTCATAGAATTTTATGATCTGGCAAATAGACCTGGAGACTATCTTGTTAGAGATATAGTAGTATCGTTAATTGCGATTTTTATTCTTTTTGAAGCCGGTAGAAGGATGATGGGTCCTGCACTTGGAATAATCGCATTTATATTTTTATTATATTGCTATTTTGGACAATATATGCCTGATATTATTGCTCACCAAGGAGCAAGTTTAAGCAAACTGGCAGGTCATATGTTTCTTACAACAGAGGGTATTTTCGGCGTCCCTTTAGGTGTTAGTGTAAGTTTTATATATTTATTCGTACTTTTCGGTTCACTTTTGGAAAGAGCCGGAGCAGGACAATACTTTATAAATGTTGCTTTTTCGCTTTTAGGAAGATTTCGCGGCGGTCCGGCAAAAGCTTCCGTAATCGCTAGCGGATTAACAGGAATGGTAAGCGGAAGCTCTACTGCAAACGTGGTAACTGTAGGAACTTTTACGATTCCGCTTATGAAAAAAGCAGGACTTACCAGCGTAAAAGCCGGCGCTGTGGAAGTTGCAGCAGGAGTAAATGGACAACTTATGCCGCCAATTATGGGAGCGGCAGCTTTTATAATCGCCGAATTTTTAGGAATGAGTTACACAAATATAATGATAGCAGCGGTTATTCCTGCATTTGCGTGTTATGCAAGTCTATTTTTTATTGTACATTTAGAAAGTTGTAAATTAGGCTTAAAAAGCAGTCCTAAAAGTGAAATTTCAAAATTTAAAATTATTTTGAGCGGAATTCATTACATAATACCGATTCTGGTTTTGCTTTATATATTGTTAATCGCTAAAGAATCACCGATTTCTGCAGCATTTTATGCTATTAACACTATTTTTATAATTATGATAATTCAAGATCCGTTAAAAAAATTCATCATTCATGAAAAAATTACAAAAGCCGATTTTTTGCGAGGTTTTAGCGATATTTTTTGGGCTATGGTAGCAGCTTCTAAAAATATGGTTACAGTAGCTGTTGCAACAGCACTTGCAGGACTTATAATAGGTTCAATTTCATTAACCGGAATTGGTCAAGTTCTAGCCGATGTAGTAGAAAAGCTGGCAGGAAACAACATTTTATTGATTTTAGTTTTAACAGCTGCAATGAGCTTGATTTTAGGAATGGGGCTTCCAACAACAGCAAATTATATAGTAGTTTCAAGTTTGGTGGCACCGGTTATTTTAATGCTTGCAGGCAAAAATGATTTTATAATTCCTGCAATTGCCGTACATTTATTTGTATTTTATTTTGGAATTTTAGCCGATGACACGCCGCCTGTTGGAATTGCGGCATACGCAGCAGCCGGAATTGCAAAAGCAAATCCTGTTACGGTCGGACTTCAAGGATTTTTTTATGATTTACGAACTACGATTTTACCATTTGCATTTTTCTTCAACAATAAATTGCTTTTAATCGAATCTGTAGGCAATCCGTATGATCCTTTGACAATCGTTTGGATAAGCGATCCTTTAACTATTTTACTTATTTTTTCAATGGCATTGATCGGAATTTTTGCATTTTCAAGCGCGCTGCAAGGTTGGCTTGTAACACGTTGCAATATAATCGAACGTATTTTAATGCTTATAATCACACCTCTTTGCTTAGTTCCAAATATATGTGTAAAATATTTTGATTTTATAAACGATGAATGCACATCATACATTATAGGAACGACAATTTTTGCAATAATCTTTGCAAAACAATGGATAATCAGTTCAAAAAATCCGTCACTTAGAAGCGGAACACCAAAAGCGATATAAAATTTTATACCCTGAATTTCTTTAAATTTTAGAATAAGAAATTTTGGGTATAATCAAAAAATTTTATATTTTAAAGGCTTGAAAAATGAATCTTGGAGATATTTTTTCAAAAATTACTCGCAAACAAAGTACGCCGGAGGAAGCACCGTCGCATTGGATAAAATGTCCTAAATGCGGCTCTTTGATGTATCACAAGGAAGTGGAAAGCAACAACCGCGTATGCCCGAAATGCGGACATCATATGCGTTTATCGGCAAAAGAGAGAATAAATTTATTAGCAGATACCGAAACTTTTGAAGAATTTGATAAAAATTTATCGCCGCTTGACCCGATAAAATTTGTCGATAAAAAATCATATAAAAAAAGAGTCAGTGAAAGCAGTGAAAAAACAGGCGGTAATAGCGCTGTCATTAGTGGTGAGTGCGAAATAAACGGTATAAAAGTTCAACTTTGTGTTTTTGATTTCGCTTTTATGGGCGGAAGCATGGGCTCTGTTGAAGGTGAAAAAATCGTGCGTTCAGCCAAAAGAGCATTGGAAAAAAATCAACCTCTTGTAATAATAAGCGCAAGCGGAGGTGCCAGAATGCAAGAAAGCACTTTTTCACTTATGCAGATGAGTAAAACATCAGCTTCAATTAAAATTTTAAGTGAAGCAAAAATTCCTTTTATTTCAGTTTTAAGCGATCCTACAATGGGTGGAGTAAGCGCTTCTTTTGCATGGCTTGGAGATCTTATTATAGCAGAACCGGGAGCTCTTATAGGATTTGCAGGACAAAGAGTTATAAAACAAACAATAGGTGCAGATTTACCTGAAAACTTTCAAACAAGCGAGTTTTTACTTGAACACGGTTTAATTGATGCAATTGTAGAACGAAATGAAATGAAAAAATATATCAGCGATATGATTACATTTTTTACTCACAACAATCAAATAAAAGTTGCTGAAATAGATGATGAGCAAAATACAAATGAGTGAAATTTTTGTAAATTCAATACAAAAAAATAAAAATGATTTCGCAATGCAGATAGCGGAATACATAAAAATGTCACAAAAATTTGCAACCCTGAAAGATAATGTATTTTTTAATCAAAAAATTGCAAAGGCTCAAAGTATCGGCAAAGACGAAGCATTAAAATCATACGATGAAGTTTATTCAGCTCATAAAAAAGGCTATTTAATTGCACTTGATGAGCGAGGCGAAATGATTGATAGTTTGCAATTTGCTGAAATTTTATCAAAAAACAACCAAATTTCATTTTTTATCGGCGGTGCATACGGTTTAAGTGAAAATTTTAAGCAAAAAATGGATAAAATAATAAGTTTAACAAAGCTGACTTTGGCCCATAAAATTGCCAAACTTATGCTTTTTGAACAAATTTTTAGAGGACTTTGCATAAATGCCGGTCATCCATATCATAAATAAAGGACAATAGTGAAAAAGACGGAATTAAAATTTTTTCGAAAGCTTCTTGAAGAAAGAAAAGAACAAATAAAGAAAAATATAAACGATTCGGTAAATGAGGTTGCTGAATTACGTTCTAATAATGCTGCCGATGAATTTGATGTAGCAAGTATGAATACAGATTCAAATTTGGAATATTCGCTAAGCTCAAAGCAACGTTACGAATTGGAAAAAATTGAACTTGCCATAAAAAAAATAGAAAACGGCACTTACGGAATTTGCGAAATGTGCGAAGATGAAATCAGCATAGATCGTCTAAAAGCAAAACCGCAAGCAAGATATTGTATAACATGCAGAGAGATCATAGAAAAACAAAAAAAATAAAGGAGCAAAAATGAAAATCAAACAGTTTTTTATATATTCGCTTATTTATATAGGTGTAGTCGCAGTCGCTGCTTTTACACAAGAAAGCGGCAGTTATACATTAAATATGTTCGGATTTGAGTTAAATTTGCCGATTGCGCTCTGGTTTGCTCTAGCGGTTGGTATTTATGCAATATTAGCGATTTTACATTTGATTTTCAATTCTATTTCATACTATAGCGCAAGAAGAGCCATAAACAAAGATATGAAAACTTATGAAGCACTCAGCAAAGAAGTTTTGCTCGGACTTGAAACAAATAAAGAGTTTAAAACCGACTATTTCAAAGACGCCTGCGAAATTACACAAATACTAAGCCAATGGAATTTCGGAGCAATAAATATCAGTAATGAAAATTTAAAAAATATTGTGGAAGATGTGAAAAAAATCAATTCCGGCGAAGTAATTGAGCTTAAAAAATACAAACTTCCACGCACAAACAAACTTTATATCAAAAATGAGTTAAATAAGCTTAAAGCCGATCCGCTTTATGCGCGCGAAATTTTAAAACAAAAAGAACCTATAGAGATTTTAAATGACGAAGCATATAAAACTCTACTTGAAAACGACACATTTTTGGAAATAAAAAAACACGGCGTTCCTGAAAAAATAGATCAAATAAATATAATCTTAAACAGATTTGTAAATAGTAAAATTGAAATTTCAAAAGATGACCTATTTGAACTTATGAATAATAAGAATTTTACCGAAGACAACTTTTTGGATTTAGCTAAAAAATTGGAAAAATCTTTTGAACCGAATGTTTATAAAGCAATCTTTGAACGTCTTAAAAACGAAAATTCAAATGCAAATGAAGCTTATCTTTATGTTCTTTACGAAATCGGAATGTTAGATGAATTAAGAGAACAAATAAACTCAAGTGATAGCGGTGAGCACGAAAAATTCGAGCTTTTACTATTTTTGCGCGACAACGGCAAAAAAGTCCCTGCTTCGCTAGTCATATAAATCAAAAAGGGCTTTTAAGCCCTTAAATTTTATGTTTTCCTTTGAAAATCATCCGCTTTTTTTAGCTCCACTTGCCGGTTTTTCAGATCTTCCGCTCAGATCAGTTGTCAAACGCTTTGGTTGCGATGCTACGGTTAGCGAAATGATAAGTGCGAACGCTCTTGTTTTTTGCCCTGAAAAATCTTTAAAAATGATAAAAAAAAGCGAAAATGAAACACCATATTTTGTGCAAATCGCAGGAAGCGACCCGAAAATCATAAAACAAGCGGTTGAAATTTTAAATGAAATTGATGGAATTGATGGAATTGATCTAAATTGCGGCTGTCCCGTACCAAAAGTAGTGCGACAAAATGCCGGTTCAGCGCTTTTACAAAATTTGGATCTGCTTTCAAAATTAATAGAAATCATCAAAAAAACAAGCAACAAAAAATATACAAGCGCAAAAGTAAGGCTTGGCTTTGATACAAAAAATCCGGTCAACATTGCGCTTGCCGTTCAAAATGCAGGAGCCGATTTTATAGCAATGCACGCTAGAACAAGAGCCGGAGGATATTCGGCAAAACCTGATTATGAAGCAATCGCTGCGGCAAAAAGCGCAGTAAAAATTCCGCTTATAGCAAACGGCAACATAAACTCACAAAATGCAAATCAAATTTTAAACCTGACAAAAGCGGACGCTCTTATGATAGGAAGGGCTACAATCGGCAATCCTTGGGTATTTTATGAAATAAAAAATCAAAAAACGGTTGCGGTTGATGAAAAAATAAAAAAAGAGATAATTTTAGCTCATTTCGATGAGATGATAAAATTTTACGGCGATCACGGAGCGGTTATATTTCGCAAACATCTGCACGAATATTCAAAAGGCTATGCGGACGCTACGAATTTTCGATGCGAAATAAACACAATAACAAACGCCGAAAAAATGCGCGAGAAAATCAAACAATTTTTTTGAAATTCCTGGTTTTAATTATATATAAATTTCATTAAAAAATTAAAAGAATTTTTAAACTATTTCAAGCAATTAAATTTAATCAAATAAACTTGTGTAAAAAGTAATTTTAAATTAAATTTTCTATTTTGCATAAAAATATTTTTCAATTTAAATTCAAATTTCAAACATCGGCAAAAAAGCATTTTTATAAATTTTTATTATTTCAAAAACAGCCGATAAAAATTTAAAACTATAGCCTTTAGGGCTTTTTAAATTATTAAAAATAATTTTTGCTTATTTTATACTTGTCTGAAAATCAAAAACACAATAAATAAAACTTATCTAAAAATTTCCGCTTTAATAACAAATCGCCTGATAAAAACTTTGATATCTTAATAAATTTATATAATTATTTTTCTCATTTGTAATTTTTAAAATTTCAGCGCGCTGTTAAATTTTTAATAATTTAAAATGTTAAAATTTCACCAGATAATGCAAATATAAAACAGATAACACATCATAAAAGACAGACCAAAACGAACGTAAAGCGGAATTTCCATACCATTATCCAAAATTCTTTTTGTTTCATCGTCAAGGTCGTTATTTTCGATTTTTTTTATAAACACAATCTTGCTTATCACATCTAAAAAATAAAAAATCAGCAAAATAAAAAGCGTTCCGATTTGTAAATAAAATACGCAAAAAGTAAGAAAAATAAAGCTGAACTGCATAGCAAAAAACAGCACACTGTTTTGTTTGAATTTTTGAACATATCCGTCAAGCATTTCGCTAACATTATTTTTGTGATTAAAATAAATATTTAAAATTTCGCAACAAGCAAAAATAAGTGTTAAATTTAAAGCATTCATTCCGTAATTTTAGCAAAATTTCTTAAAAATCAGGCTTATAAAATTTAGTTTCCACGTAAAATCAATATTTACAAAAAACAAATTTTAAGCCAAAATCGGCTAAAATTTCAGCTTAAAATTTTATTAAAATGGCAAAAAAATGAATGAAAAATTTAGCAAAATAGGTTTTATTTTAGCAGTGGCAGGCGGCGCCGTAGGTCTTGGCAATGCTTTTAAATTTCCTACTCTTGTAGGAAGCAGTGGCGGAAGCGCTTTTGTATTTTTATATTTAATTCTTACGCTTACTATCGGTTTTAGTGTATTTTTAGCAGAAATGGCGATGGGAAGATTAAGTGGCAAGGATCCCGTGAATGCTTATAAAATTCTTGCGCCGAAAAATGGCGATAAATGGAAATTCGCAGGATTTTTTATGATTGCAGGAATTTTTGTTTTGGCGTTTTATTTGATAATTTTGGGTTGGGTTATAAGATATATCGCCGTTTCATTTGCAAATTTGCCTAGCACGACAGCTTTAGCCGGAGAAAATTTTGAAAATTTCATTACAAACTCATTTAAAGCAAATCTGTTTTTTTATTTAATTGCATTTTTATCTACATTTGCAGTCGTTGCGCGCGGTATAAAAAGCGGAATTGAAAAACTGAATATTTACATGATGCCGCTACTTTTCATACTTTTACTTATTATGTTGATTTATTCCTGCTTTATGGACGGTTTTAGCAAAGCTGCAGTTTTTTTATTTACGCCGGATTTTTCAAAGATTGATTTCAGTGTAGTTTTAAATGCGCTTGGACTTGCATTTTTTACTCTTTGCATAGGAATCGGCTGTATTACGACATACGCGGCAAATCTTGGCGAAAGCGCAAATATCGTAAAAAGTTCAATAAGTATTGTTTTTATAAATATTTTAATCGGTCTTATGGTAGGACTTGTTGTTTTTACATTTGTTTTTGAATTTGGCGCGGATCCGGGCGAACAAGGTGTAGGACTCGTTTTTGTAAGTTTAACCAGCCTTTTTGCAAAACTTGGATTTATCGGCAACGTTCTAGCGGTTTTATTTTTTATTTCGCTGTTTTTTGCAGGCATTACATCGGCAATTTCGATGATTGAGCCTTTTGTATTCTATCTTATAAACTCTTATAAAATTTCGCGCCTAAAAGCCGTCATAATTTCGGCAATAGGCGTATTTGTATTAAGTTTGAGTGCGCTTTTATCCATACAAAAAGACGCCGGAGCCACATTCACATTTTTTGGCAAAAGTTTTTTTGATATTTTAGATTTTGTAAGTCAAAATTTGATGCTTCCACTTGGAGCGATGATGACAACTATATTTGTAGGATTTATAATGCGAAAAACAGATTTAAAAAGACTTTACACGGCTGAAATGGGCGAAAAAGGCTTTACAATTTGGATAAATTTTTTAAGATTTGTCGTGCCGGTTTGTATAATTATTATTTTTATAAATCAAATTTGGGGCTAATTTAAAATTTTATACGAAATGAAGTTTTTTGATTTTTACTTTCACATGAAATTTTAAATCCAAGTTCATCGCAGTATTTTTTAACTAAACTTAGCCCTATTCCAAAACCGCCTTTTTCAGCATTAAAACGTGTAAATTTTTCAAAAATTTTTGATTTTTGTTCTTTTGAAATTTCATTTCCAAAATTTGAAATTTCAAAATAATTTTTACATAAAATTACAGAAATTTCAGTTTTTTCGGCGCAGTATTTTATAGCATTCGATAAAATATTATCAAAAATATTTTTAAACTTAAACTCGTCCGTTTTTAACCAAACTTCGCTTAAATCAGTATTCAAGCTAAGATTTTTTTCACCGAGCATTATACTGAAATATTTTATTCGCTCATTTAAAATTTCTTTAACATTAATATTTTCCAAAGTATTTTGTGTTGTTTTTAAATTTAAATTTACTAAATTTTCATAAAGATTTGAAAGCGTTTTGGCAGCTATTTTGATATTTGACAAATATTTTTCAGGATAATTTTCAAACATCTCAATACTCATTAAAATCACGCTAAGCGGAGTATTTATCTCGTGCGTTGTGTCTTTTATAAAAGAATTTAATGAATTTATTTTTTCTATCAAAGGTCTAAAAGAAAGTTTAATGATAAAATATGAAACAATTAAAAAAAACAAAATGCTGCATAAAAAAATAGTTACGATTTTACTTATAATTTCCAATTTCTCTTCACTGTATTCATTGCTTCTAAGAAGCACAATATAATTATTTTTCATCTTATTGAAATGTAAATTTTCATATAAAAAAATTTCACCATCATTTATAAAAAACTGTTCACTATTTGACATAAAATATTTAGCATGCTTGTGCTTTTTAAATTTTAAACTGTTTAAATCAAAATCAAAATCTTTTTTTATGAAATTTCGGTTTGTTACATCAAAAATTAAAATCTTCGCATCATCAATTTTTTTAAAACTTAGAGTTGAAATTTCGTCAGATTTTGCCAAAACAGCTATTTGGCCCATTATTGAAGTTAATTCTTTGCTGATATGAATTTTAAGTTTTTCATTTGAAGTTTTATAATAAAAATAACAAAAAAATGAAAGTAAAATTATACTAGTAAGCATATAAAAAGCAAAGATTGGAAGTCCATATTTTTTAAACGACATAGCTGTAACCGACCTTTGATATAGATACAATGTGTTTTCCGAAAATTTTTCGCAATTTTCTAATATAAACGCGAAGACTTAATTCGCTTGGCATTTCATCAATATCCCAAACTGCGCTATAAATTTCTTCTCTACTTACACTTTTATTTTTTTTCTGTAAAAGAAGAGTCAGAAGAGTCGTTTCCTTCTTTGATAAATTTACAGGCTTACCGTTTTTAAACAATCTTTTTTCATAAATATCAAAAGTAAGTCCATCGCACAGTTTTTCAATATGTGAGTTTTTGTGTGCAAAATTTCGTCTCAGAAGATTGTTTATGCGGAGTAAAAGTTCAGCCAATTCAAAAGGCTTTTTAAGATAATCGTCGCATCCTGATAAAAAACCCTTATTTAAATCATTTATATCATTTAATGAAGTTGTAAAAATACAAGGCGTATTTTTCCCGCTTTTGCGAAGCTCATCCAAAAGTTTAAAACCGTTTCCGCCGATTATTTTGACATCGAATATCCATAAGTCAAAATTCTGTTCATAAGCCAAATTAAGCGCTTCATCATAGCTTTTAGTACTTTTTACTTCAAAATGATTTGCGACTAAAAAATCGCAAATCATCTCATTTAGCATATTTTCATCTTCTAAAACAAGAATTCTGTTCAAATTTTAACCTTACTTGAATTTTGGCATCTTTCTGCAATCATTTGCACGCGCACAATTGTTCATCATATCATTCATCATATCAAAATTACATCCGCAATTTTTATTGTTTTTCATATTTTTTGAAAAGCCCATATTTTCAAAAAATTCGGCTTTTTCACCTGGGCTGAGTTTTTCTATTTTATCACTCATCGCTTTATGAACTTCGCCTTTAAATTTAAAATGCTCTTCTGGTGTTTTTGAACTCATTTGTTCACACATTGCGCTACGCATTTTGAAAATAATTTTATTTTGTTCGCCAACTCGTTTGCGAAGCTCAAACATTGCATCGGCAAAAAACTACAGGATCTTTTGTGTCTAAAGATTTTATAAGCTCATCACTGCTTTTTCCGCTGAAATCCGCAGCACAAAGCGAAGTCGCCAAAGCACATACTAAAATTAAAAAAGATTTTCTCATTTTTACTCCTTGTTTTTAAGTTTTATACATTTTATGAAAAATATGTGAAAAAAATGTTAATAAATTTTATCGTTCAAAAACAAGTGAATTAAACTGTTCTATAAAACTTAATGGATTTACGCTAATTCCGTTTATTGCTATACCAAAATGTAAATGAGGGCCTGTAACACGCCCGCTTTGCCCGCTAAGCCCGATGATTTGACCGCGATTTACACGCTCGTTTGGTTGCACTGAAATTTTACTTAGATGATAATATTGTGAAAAAATTCCACCACCATGATCTATGACTACAGAATTTCCTGCGTAATATCGATCTTTTGCAATTCGCACTATTCCATCATTTGAAGCAATTATTTCGGTTCCTGTAACGGCTCTGTAATCGATTCCTGAATGATAGCTTTTCAAATTTCCATTGAATGTGCGGGCATTTCCGAAATTCGATGTTATGTATGAACTTAAAGGAATAATAAACGGCGCATTAAAAAAATATTTTTTTTCAGTTACAGCATAAATTTTATTTGCTTCGTCAAGTTCTTTTTTTATGCGAATAAGTGCGCTTTTTGGCGGATTTACCTTTTTTGGCTCAACTTTTAATTCTTCGCTTTTATAATTTCCTTTTATAAGTTTTAAAATTTCAGTTTCAGTTTTTCCATTAACAAAGCTTTTAGCAACCATATTATTTTTTTGACGATAATTAGCAGCCAAAATGGCTATATTTTGATTCTTATCGTTAGGATCGGCAATCCAAAAAATTCTTTTTTTATCTAAATAAAGTTCGCCTGTAATTTCTTTTGGAGCTTTTAAAATAAGCACGTCTCCGTTTTTTATTTCCAAAGAAAACAAATTCGTTACAAAAATAATTAAAATCAGTAATTTATTCACATTTTCCCCAAATTTTTTAAAATTTTGTTGATTTTTTATTTAAAAATCTATAATTTATTGCTATAATAGCGAAATTTCAATTTTATAAGGATAAAAAATCTATAATAGCGAAATTTCAATTTTATAAGGATAAAAAATGAAAAAATTATTTTTCACTGCTGTTTTGCTTCTTTTCGGCATAAATGTAGCAAATGCCGATGTAGCAGCAAATCAAGAACTTTATGCTGCATCAAATGTAATCAGTTCATTTGCACATGACAACAATTTCTCAATTCCTGCAGATAAAGTATTAAATGCTAAAGCGGTTGCAATTTTAACGGATGTAAAAAGAAGTGCAGCTGTAGTTTCAACTCAATACGGAGATGGAGTTTTCAGTGTAAAAGATGAAAACGGAAACTGGTCTGCACCTATTTTTATAAAATACCGCGGCTTTGGAGTTGGAGTTCAGGCAGGATATGAAACAAGTGATATTGTAATGTTGTTTCAAACAACAAAATCTTATCAAGATATATTTAACGGCACCGACACACTTGAACTTAATGTAGCAGGAAGCGTTGTAGAAGGTAAAAGAGGAGGAGCGGCTACAGATTTACCTGATATCTCAGCCTGGATTGTAAGTCCAGGAGAAGTAACAGGAGTTTATCTTGGTGTATCTCTTGATATAGGAAGAATTACAATTGATGATCAGCTTACAAATGATTTTTATGATAGAATTTATGATTATGAAGATATCTTAAACGATTCTCCAAGAGATACTCTAAAATTTTCAAATCTACTCTTAAAAAATATTTGAATGACAACAGATATTACGGAAAAATTCAAAATAAACCTGCAGGCTGGCCGAAGACAGTTAGCGTTAAGGGTAAATAATTTAATATAAGTTGAGCTAAAAAATTTTAAGCTCAACTTATAATTTTTAAAAATTAAAATAATGTAATTTTTTACAATCGCTCACTTTATATTTTCAACAAAATTTTAAATAGTTTATTTTTTATCATCTAATTTTAATTTCGGATTCCAATACAACGATTTTGAAATTTTACGGAACTTGAAATTTGCGTTCAAATCATTTGATGTTTTATAGGTCAGTACCAAATCATCTTTGTTTTCACAAGATGCTGTGATTTTATAATTTGCTGAATATGGAAGTTTAAAAGCCGTTTTTTCAAGCAAAGCTGAATTTTCATCTAAAATTTCAATATCCACTTTATTGCCATTTAATTTGACACTACCGGAGATAATCAAAACATCTTTCGGATAAACGCTAAGAAGCAGAATTTCATCCTCTTTTTCGTTTCGAACCTCGTTAAATACAGGATTTAAATACGAAGCGATAGCCAAATATCTATTCCCTGCTTTTGTTGATTCAAATTTTTGAGTATAAGCCATAAATTCGTTTTTAAGTGGCTCATGGGCCACTTTTTCAGTACTGCAAGCCGTAAAAATGCAAGCTGAAATTACGCAAAATATTAAATTTTTCATCCAATTTCCTTTTAAAATTTCGCAAAATTGTATCAAAATTCAGTTTTTAAAAGGCTAAATTTGATATAATCCGAAAATTTAAGGAAAGATATTTATGAAAAGACTTGCAGTTGCATTTTCAGGTCCGTCAAACAGCGGCAAAACCACTTTAATAAGAAAAGTAGCAAAAAACTTTATAGACTTAGGATACAAGGTTGTAATAATAAAACACGATCCAAAAGACAAAGCAAGTTTTGATGTCGAAGGAAAAGATAGTTTTAAATTTAGCGAAATCGGCGCTGATGTGGTTGTGATGAGTCCAAAAAGAACAACATATTTTTGTAAAGAATATATGGAGTTAAGCTCGGTTATTTCAATGATTGCGGAGTTTGATTATCTTCTGGTTGAAGGACTAAAAACGCTTCCACTTCCTAGAATTAGCGTATTTCGCGATAAAATAGATGAGAGTTATTTGCCGTTTTCAAATGCAATTGCTACTGATTTAAACGGTGATTTCGGTATAAAAAATTTCGATATAAATGATTATTCAGGCATTTGCGAATGGATAAATAAAAACGCAAAAAAAGTATAAAATCAGTAAAATAAAATTTTTTACAAAAAAAAGGATAAAAAATGGATGAAATATTTAAAACACTGCAAATAATAGCTAAAAAAATCTCCGAAGAAGTAAAATATGCGGATTTCGGCTACACAAATCATCAAAACTCGACAGGCGATACGCAACTTAAACTGGATGTAAAGAGTGACTCGATTATAGAAGCCGAATTTCGTAAAATTTCAAGTGTAAAATCTCTTGTCAGCGAAGAAAAAGAAGATGAACTTGTGCTTAACGAAAACGCTAAGTTTATCATAGCTTATGATCCGCTTGACGGCTCATCTTTGGTCGATGTAAATTTTGCCGTAGGCTCTATTTTCGGAATTTATGAAAACGAAATCAAGGCTGAAAATTTAAAAGCTGCAGCTTATATAATATACGGTCCGCGCCTTGAAATGGTATTTACAGACGGAAATGCACCGAAATTTTACAGACTTCAAAAAGACGGAAATTTTGCATTTATAAATGAACTTAAATTGGAAAATAAAGGCAAATTAAATGCAACCGGAGCTACTCAAAAAAATTGGAGTCAAACTCATAGAAAATTTATAAGAAGTCTTTTTGATGAAGGATACAGACTAAGATATTCAGGTGCAATGGTAGCGGATTTGCATCAAATTTTAATGAAAAAAGGTGGAATTTTCAGTTATCCTGCCACAAGCGATCATCCAAACGGCAAACTTCGCGTAAGTTTTGAAGTTTTACCTTTCGCATTTATTTATGAAAAAGCCGGCGGCGCCACAAGCGACGGTAAATCACAAAGTTTATTCAGCATTAAAATTTCAAAAATCCATCAGACAACACCTTGCTTTTTTGGCTCAAAATATGAAATAGAAAGGCTGCACGAAATTTATGGATAACCTTGAAAACGAGTTTAAAATAAAAACCAAAGCACTGCTTGAATGTAGACAAAACAAAAATTTCAAAAGTTGCAGCCAATGTGATGAAATTTTAGAATGCAAAATCAGAAAAGATTATGTAAAAGCGACTTTTGACAAATTATCCGGCACAAAAATCGACATCACAAAAACCGACGACAGCTCGGCACTTGAAAATTAAAGGACAAAAATGAAAAAATTTATCACAACTCCAATTTATTATGTAAATGATATTCCACATATAGGACACGCTTATACAACCATTATTTGTGATACTTTGGCACGTTTTTACAGATTGCAGGGATACGAGACATTTTTTATGACAGGCACTGACGAACACGGTCAAAAAATAGAAGAAGCCGCTAAAAAACATGGAACTTCTCCAAAAATTTATGCCGATACAGTAAGTGCAAAATTTCGCTCTTTATGGGATTATTTTGACATCAGCTACGATCATTTTATAAGAACAACCGATGAATATCATATAAAAACCGCTCAAAATGCATTTGAAATTATGTTCGCAAACGGCGATATTTACAAAGGCGAATACGAAGGATATTATTGTGTGAGCTGTGAAAGTTTTTTCCCTGAAACACAACTGATTGACGGAGAGTATTGCCCTGATTGCGGTAAAAAAACTCAAATTATAAAAGAGGAAAGCTATTTTTTCAGATTGTCAAAATACACGGACAGACTTCTAAAATGGTATGAAGATGAAGAAAATTGCATTTTACCGCGTGGCAAAAAAAATGAAGTCATAAGCTTCGTAAAAAGCGGACTTAAAGATCTTTCAATCACAAGAACGAGTTTTGATTGGGGTATAAAATTACCGGAAAAGCTTAATGATCCTAAACACGTAATGTATGTATGGCTGGACGCGCTTATAAATTATCTATCAGCACTTGGATATACACAAAACGGCGAAAAAATGGATTTTTGGAATGACACAATTCATATTGTAGGCAAAGATATTTTACGTTTTCACGCCGTTTATTGGCCTGCATTTTTAATGAGTTTGGGACTTCCGCTGCCAAAACACATAGCAGCTCACGGCTGGTGGACAAGAGACGGTAAAAAAATGAGTAAATCGATAGGCAATGTCGTAAATCCGAAAGAGGTGGCCGATGCTTACGGATTAGAACAGTTCAGATATTTTTTATTGCGCGAAGTTCCTTTCGGACAAGACGGCGATTTTAGCCAAAAAGCGATTATTTCACGCATAAACTCGGAACTTGCAAATGATTTGGGAAATTTGTTGAACAGAATCATCGGTATGAGCGAAAAATATTCAAATTTTAAAATAAACTCAAAAGATGTTTTGAAATTTTACACAGATGAGATGAATGAGACAAAAAACTATTTAAAAAATGCTGTTGAAAATTTAGAAGAAGTAGCTACGAGCAGGTATTTGGAAGAACTTTTTAAAGCATTAAATCTTGCTAATTCAAGTATCACAAAGTATGAACCTTGGAAAATGATTAAAAACGGCGAAAATGAAAAAGCGCTCGCGCTTGTAGCTTTAGTTGCAAATATTTTAGCAAAAGTAGCTGTGTTATTAAGCCCTGCAATGCCACAAACTGCAAAAAAAATAGCAACTGCGTTAAATTTTAAAATAAATACCGCCATTTATAATAAAATTATTGTAAATGGCGAATTGCTGGATTTTTTAGCGCAAAAAACGCAGCCTCTTTTTAATAAAGTGGAGCATGAACTAATGGCAAAACCTACAGAAGAAGCGAAAACAAAAGAGCAAAATACTGAAAAATCGACACAAATAAAAATAGATGATTTTAAAAAATGCGAAATAAAAGTAGGCACGGTCTTAGAATGTGAAAATATCGAAGGCAGCGAAAAATTATTGAAATTTAAAATAGATCTTGGCGAGAGTGCGCCACGCCAAATCATAAGCGGAATAGCGAAATTTTATGAAGCAAAATCGCTAATCGGTAAGCAAGTTTGCGTATTGACAAATCTAAAACCGGCTAAAATTTTCGGACACATAAGCGATGGCATGATTTTAAGCGCGGAAAGTTCTGAAAATGGCGAACAAAAACTTACTTTAATCGGCACTCACGCAAATACAAAAAATGGAGCTGTGATAGGATAAATGGACATTTTAAATCTGAATAGACTGGTTTTTGGTGAAATTTTAGGAACGCCTGCGATTAGCAGAATATCCGGTTTTACTTTCACTCCGCACAAAAACTGCAAAAATCTTGCATTTATCGCCTTAAACGCCACACAAAACGATATAAAAACAGCTGTTTTAAACGGCGCATATGCGGTAATTTTTGATAAAAATTTAGATTTAACGGGCGACGACGAAATCGCCTACATAAAAGTAAATGATATAAATCTTGCAATTTCTCGCCTGATAACCTATTTCATAGCGTTAAAAAGTATAAAATTCGTGAAAATCAGCGAATTACAAAAAGATTTATTTAAAATTTTAAGTTTTCCAAAAAAATTAACATTTGCTCCTGATAATGAAGCCGAACTGCTTTTAAATGTTTATGAAATTGAAAATGAGACGATTTTTTTATGCAGTGATGAAATAATACTGAAAAATTTCGGTGGAAAATTTGAACAAATCTTACAAAATTTTGAATATGAACTGCTTTTTAAAGGTTCTATTTTTTTTACAAGTTTCATTTTTGACGAAATTTATTATCCTAATTTATCAATTTCAAGGTTTTTTTTACCGGAACTTTGTGGTATAATATCATTTTTAAACAAACATAAAATTGTTTTTAAAATCAAAGATACTAAAAGTTTAGCTCATTTTGAGCCGATTTTTGTAGATAAGTTTTTACAAATTCATCCATTTGGCGAAACTTATCACGCATTTTTAGTCGAAAAAGACAAAGATGTTTTTGTAAAAGCCGCGTGGTTTTTAAGGAGCGAGTTCAGCTCAAATATCGTTATTTGCGCTCCTTGGAACGAAGATTTCGGCGAATTGAAAATAGACTTTAGATTTTCAAATCTTAGCGCATTGCAAAATATCGGTGAATTTCATTACGCACTGATTTACGGTGATAAAGATGAAATTTTGCAAAATTTGACAACTTTTAAACAAACAGTAAGTTCACTTAAATTCTAGGAGAGAAAATGAAAAATTTAAAATTTTTAATTTTATTTTTACCTTTATTATGCTTTTCAAGCGATTTTTGCAAAAGTGAGTTCGGACAAAAATTTACAAAGCAATTCAATCAAAATTTGCCAAAAAATACCCGAAATTTTGAAAGTCTAATCGGTTTCAAATGTGAAAATGAGAAATTTATACTTACTTATAAATTAAAACAAGGCGAACAAATAAACTTTGATCCACTAAACAAAGATCAAGTTGCAGCAGTTTCACAAATAAAACAAATCTTTTTAGACGATTTATATTGTTATGATGAAATTTATGCGCCGATTTCCACATTTATCAAAGAAATTGATGAAATTTATCTATTGGAAGATAATAAAACTTATATGAAAATAAGTACCAACAAAAATAAATGTCAATTTTAAAATTTACAATTTAAAATTAAAATACCGCAAATTTTAAAAGGAAATTTATGAAAAAATCAATAGTTTTATTTTTTTGCGCTTTAAATCTTAATGCCGGTCCGCTTGATTTTGAGACACTCAGTGCCGATTTTACTCAAAGCGTACAAAGTGGAGAGGCTATGATAAAATATACAGGCAACTTCAAAACAACAAAAAATCATGCATTTTGGCACTATCAAAGTCCGAATTTAAAAGATATATATTTCAGTTTGGATCGCATCGTAATAATCGAACCTGAATTGGAACAGGCAATAATGACAAAAGTACAGGAAGCGCCGAATGTTGCTGAAATTTTAAAAAATGCAAAGTTAAAAAATGGTTCTTACAAAGCCGAATTTGACGGAATAGAGTATTTTATAAAATTTGATAATGATAAATTAAAAAGCATAAACTATACCGATAAACTTGATAATAAAATTGTATTAAATTTCTCAAATGTAGATAAAAACGGCAAAATTCCAAACGAAACTTTTATTCCAAAAATTCCTCAAAATTTTGATATTATAACCCAATAAAAAAAGCGCACAAAAAACGTGCGCTTCAAGTATTAAAAAAAAATCTTAATGTTCTTCGTCTACTACGACAGCACCAGCCAAATAAACGTAACTTAAAACCATAAAAATGAAAGCTTGCAAAATAGCCATAAAGCTTAAAAGCGCATAAGGTATCATAGGAACCAAAACAGGCGCTAGTGTAAGCATAACAAGTAAAAACAGATCGTCACCTTTAATATTTCCGAAAAGACGGAATGATAATGAAATAATTCGCGAAAGATGCGAAATAACTTCAATCACAAACATAAACGGAGCTATAGCTTTAACAGGACCGCAAAAACCGGCAAAATATTTTATAAAACCTTTTTCTCTGATACCTTCAAAATGATAATAAAAAAATACGCAAAGTGTAAGTGAAAGCGTAAGATTTAAACTGGCTGTAGGTGCTTCAAAACCGGGAATTAATCCGATTATATTGCTTAAAAATACAATAAAACCGATTGTTGCGATAAGCGGCATATATTTTCTTGCAAGTTTTTCACTACCCATAGCATCCTTACCAAGCGCTATAACGCCGCTAAGATATGCCTCGATAATATTTTGAAGACCACGTGGAACCAAGCGCATAGATTTAGTAACTGCAACTGCTATAAACATCGTAATAGTCACAACTAAAAGAAAGTGAAAAATATAAATCGCCGTGTGATCATAACCGAACAACGAACCCCAAAAAAGAAAAATATCTTTTAACATCAACAAACCTTAAACATAAAAATTTAAGTATTTTATCAAACAAATCGTTAAATTTTGCTTTAAAAATCAGGCTTTAAAATAAAAGTCATAAACAAGTTTCAAAGTCGTCAAAAATACCACAAAAAGAAATATCGCTTTTATAAATTTTGCATCTTTTTTGATAGCCAGATTCGATCCGAAATATCCGCCAAGTATTTGACCTGCCGCCATACAAAGTCCTACAACCCATAAAATTTGTCCGCCTACTAAAAAAACCACCAAAGATACTATATTTGAGACGAAATTTAAAACTTTTGTATGCGCAACAGCTTTTTTCATACCAAGTCCCAATAAACCGATCAATGCAAAAGTCCAAAATGAACCGGTTCCAGGTCCGAAAAATCCGTCGTAAAAACCAAGTGCAACTCCAAAAACAGTATAAAATACTTTTATACTCATTTTCGCCTTAACTTCATTTACACCAAGATTCGGCGAAAAAATTGTATAAATTAAAATTGCAAAAAGCAAAACAGGAATTATATAATTCAAAAATTTGGCATTTAAGAAAAGCACTAAAGTAGTCCCGATGACGGCTCCTACGAATGTCCAAAATATTCCTACCCAAATTTCTGAAAAATTTATAAAACCTTTTTTTGCAAAATTCGCAGCCGCCGTAAAAGTGCCGAATACTCCTTGAAGTTTATTTGTAGCAAGAGCTGCGTGAGGCGGAATTCCGGCTGCAAGCAATGCCGGCAAACAAATAAGCCCTCCTCCGCCTGCAATAGCGTCTATAAAGCCGCCGAAAAAAGCGACTACAAAAAATAAAATATAGTGATAAATCTCAAATTCCATTTTATTACCTTTTTTATTTTGAATTTTTTAAAATTTCGCCGATTTCGCCGCTTTGACCCAATCTATAAAGCGCAAAATCATATTTTATCGGATCGTTTGCATCAAATTCGCGCAAGTTTTGAGTGATTTGCATAACAGACTTAAAATCATAACTTTTTCGTTTGCAAAGTCCTAAAGCAAGGCAGACACGGTGTGTATGTACGTCAAGCGGAATAAGCAAATCTTTTTTATCGATTTTGGAAAACAGCCCCAAATCAATGTCGCTATCTCTCACCATCCAGCGCAAAAACATATTATAGCGTTTATACGGGCTTTTAGGTTCGTCTTCAAAAGTGTGACCGAAAAAAAACTCATAACCTTGCGAACGATAATCATTTAACGAATAAATCGTTTTTATCAAATTATTTATGCCGTCAATGATTTGAGCGCTATTTTGCATACCTTTTAAAATTTCTTCTTCAATACTGAAATTTTGCGAAAAACGCTTCAAAGTTATAAAAATTTCAGCCGTATCGCGAGAATTTTCAAAGCGGTATTTCAAAGCGTTCATAGCATTTTTTATTTCTTCATCGCTTTTTTTAAGCAAATCAAAATCAAGTTTTTTAAGAAATTTTACAATAAGTCCTGCATTTCCATAAGCGAAAAGAGCGCAAATTAGCGCTATAACATCGTTATTTTGCACTTTTGCCACTTGTAAAGGATCTGGCGTATTAAATAAATTTTCATCACAATTTTTAAGATTTGCATGAAAATCCAAAAGCTCTTTTAAATTTTTCATTTTCTCTCCAAATAACTTAAACTCGTAGCCCCGAATTTACGCATTTTTATACATTCAAAATCAGCAATTTCGCTTGGAATTTTAATCTTGCTCATATGCTCGATACAAATCATTTTTACATTTTTAAATTCGCTTACATTGGCCATTAAAGTCAAAATTTTCTCATAAATTCCATCAAATCCTCGCCTGATTTCAAACGGCGGATCAAAATAAAGAATAATTTCATCTTCCGATTTTGACAGGCATTGCGGTAATTTTTCGAAGCAATCACCCAAAATCGCGCGATTTTCACCAAAGTCAACACCAGTAATTTTAATAAAATTTTGTTTTAAAATTTCATAAGCTTTTTTATCTTTTTCAATCGCAATTACAGCTTTTGCACCGTTACTTAAAGCTTCCAGCGCCATAACACCGCTCCCGCCGAAGCACTCTATAAAAACGCGTCCGCTGAGTTTGAAACGAATCGTATCAAAAAACGAACCTTTTACAAGATTTTTTGTGCTTCTTGTAGTTGCAAGACTTGGAAGCATTAGCTTTTTCCCGCGAAAAATTCCGCTGCTTATAACCGCATTAAGCATTATTTTTCCTTAAAATTTCCAAAATTTCGGCTTTAAAATTTTCAAATTTTTCTAAAATTTGACTTTCCAAACTGCTTGACATGCTGAAATTTTGAGAATTTTGAATTGTAAAATAGAATTCGCTCAAGGCATCTTTAAGCTGTTCGGGCGAAAAAGGAATCTTTAGATAAGCGGAATTTTCTCCAACCAAAAATGCCTTCTTTTGCGTATTTTCGGTATCATCAGTAACGACAAAATCACATTCATTTTCATCACTCAGATATTTATCCAAAAAAAGTTCAAAAGTCTTTTGAAGCACGATACAGCTGCATTTTACACAAATTTTCATTTCATCCCCTAAACTCTATCATATTAAAACGTGAAAATTCATTTAACAGATGGTTTAATTGAAGTTTTGCATTTTCATATGCGGTTTTTGAATGTTTTAAAAACATTTCCAAAATTTCTACGGCGCCAAAATCGACAAGAGCTGTGCTTTGCTTTTTAAAATCAAACATTTTTGAAGAATTTTCTTCAAAAGCCGCCTTTAAAATTTCAAAATTTACATCATATGTAATATCGCTGACGCCGTAAAATTCACTTAAATTTTCAATTTCAAAAAAATCAAAGACTTCATGTTTTTTATAAACTCTTAATGAAAAATCATTTTTTGCACGCATTTGACCATAATCAAACGCTATAAATACAAAATTTTCAGCACTTTTTCGCATATCGTTTGCAAAATCAAAATAACCAAGCGGAATTTCGCCTTTTTTAATTTTGAATTTTTGCGCAAAATCTAAAATTTCATCATCAGCTTTTTTAAATTCATATTTGTGATTTTCTATAAAAAGAATTTTATCAATGTCTAAAATTTCACATTTAAAAGCGTCAAAAAGTTCGTTTGCTATGAAAATTGCATTTTTAAATTTCGCTTTATCAAACGAGCTGAAATGCGAAATTTTAACTTCATCGCCGAATCTTTTTTTAAAATTTTTATTTTGTAAGTCTCTTAAATTTTCATGCGGTTCAATAATCGCAAACTCAAAATTCGCAAGCCTTTCAGGACTGAACGTAAAAATTCCTTGTATAATGTCGGCAAGCAAATAGCCTTCATTTGCACCGATTTCCACAATAAAAATTTTACCTTCAAAATTATTTGCTAATTTCAAAATTCTTTTTGCAATGCAAATTCCAAAAAGCGAGCCTACGCTTACAGCAGTATAAAAATCGCCTTTTTTACCGATAGGCGTGGCTTTAACATAATAATTTCCATTCAGCCACTCCTCAAAATAATCGCTAAATTTCATCAAGTGCTTTACAAAGACGCGATATTCCCTCTTTAATATCACTTTTTTTGATATTTAAAGGCGGTAAAAATCTTAATGTTTTATTTCCGCTTTTTAAAATTAAAACTCTGTGCTTTAAGGCATTTGTGTAAATTTTTGAAAGATTATTTGCATCTTTTAGCACAAGGCCTTGCATAAGTCCAAGGCCGACGCGTTTTTCAAAGATTTCAGGATAAAGCTCAACCAATTTGTTAAGTTTTTTTTCAAATCTTGAAATTCTTCGCGCAAGTTTGCCTGATTTTTGTAAATTTTCAAGCTCATTTAAAACAACCAAAGACGTATTTGTCGCAAGAAAATTTCCACCGAAAGTGCTACCGTGATCGCCTGGAGCGAAAATGTCTTTATCGCAAACGCAAGCTCCTATAGCAACGCCGCCAGCTAAACCTTTTGCAAATGTAATAATATCAGGGGTTATACCGTAAATTTGAGACGTCGCAAATGCTCCCGTGCGATAAACACCGCATTGAACCTCATCGGTTATTAAAAGTAGATTTTTTCCCTTTAAAACCTCCGCAAGTTTTACGACTTTATCCACTTCAAGCGGCTTTATTCCGCCTTCTCCCTGAATCAGTTCTATCATTACGGCAACAGTTTTTTCATTAATGTTTGAAATTATCTCATCAATATCGTCAAAAAATTTAAAACCGTCTATGTAAGGAGCAAAAATATCAGGATGAAATTTATCTTGTCCTGTAGCTTTTAAAGTAGCCATTGTGCGACCATGAAATGAATTTTTAAGAGTTAAAATTTCATATTTTTTTTCTTTAAAATTTTCAGTACCGTATTTTCTTGCAAGTTTTATAGCGGCTTCATTCGCCTCGGCTCCTGAATTACAGAAAAACGTATAAGTATGACGTTTTAAAAGTTCACTTATCTTTTGCGCCGCTCTTTCTTGCGGCAAAATTCTATATAAATTTGAACTGTGCAGAATTTTACCACTTTGTTCGCAAATTGCATTTACAACAGCTTTATTTGCGTGTCCTAATGAATTTACGCCGATTCCTGCAGCAAAATCAATGAATTCCCGTCCTTTATCATCAATAACTCTAGCGCCTTTACCACGCACAAAAGCAATATCAGCTCTGGCGTAATTATTCATCAAAAAACTCATTTTTCATACCTCACTTCCGGCAAATGCCAAGATTTATAATAAGCAAACATTCTGAAAACCACACCTGCAGTAAACAGCAACATAACAAAATATATATTTGTAGCGTCAAATTTATCCATAAAAAAATAAATAAACCCTACAAGCATACTTATCGTGCCGTAAAGTCCTGTGTGAAGCATCCACGGTATTTCATTCAAAAGAACATCTCGTAAAATGCCGCCTCCTACGCCATTGCAAAATGCCACCAGAATAACTCCGAAAATATTATATTCATAATGTAAAGCGACCATCGCGCCGACAATAGAAAAACTGACAAAATCAATGGCATCGCTCATGATAAAAAGCGGCTTTTTTTCGATTTTTTCATGCTTACTGACTTTATAAAATTTCATAACGCCGCAAAAAATAATCATAACAATTACGTTTATAACAGGAAGATAATGCGTAAACGAATATATCGGTCTGCCTACTATCATATCACGCAAAATTCCGCCGCCTAAAGCCGTCAAAAAAGAAGCTATAAAAATTCCGAGCCAATCGCATTTTTTGCGAACCGCAAATAAAAATCCGCTCACTGCAGCCGAGGCGATGCCGATATTTTCTAAAATAAGCAAAATATCTACGCTCAATTAAATGCCTTTTTTATTTAAAATCAATGTTGTATTCTATAATAAATTGATTGAAAATTTAATAAATTTATTAAAAATTTATAAACTATATGGTATAGTAAAATCTTTTTAAAATACAAAAGGAGCTTATTTTATGGCGACTTCCAAAGATATTTTCAGTCAAATCGAGAAATTTTTCAGTGAAAATCAAAAAAATTATGTAACTTTTGAGCGTTTAATTAAATTTTTTGATAAAGCGCCAACATCCACTCAAGTAAAAAAAATTGAAGATTTGGCGAAAAATTTTAAAATCAAGCTTATTTCGTCGGCAGAAATTGCAAAGATAAAAAATATTGAAGATTTAAAGCGTATCAAAGAACGTGAAAAAAAAGCGAAAAGCGAGCTTGAAAAAAACGATGATTTTGATATCGCAAGTGATAATGAACTTTTGGAATGGAGTCGCTCTGATAGTCCAGTGCGTATGTATTTACGAGAAATGGGCGCAGTTGATTTGCTGAAAAAAGAAGAAGAAATCGAAATCAGTAAAAAAATAGAACTTGGCGAAGATATCATAATTGACGCATTTTGTTCGGTACCTTTTTTAATTGATTTTATTTTGGCTTACGAAGAGCCGCTTATAAACCGTGAACGCCGTGTAAAAGAGCTTTTCAAAAATTTCGATGAAAATGAAGAAGAGGAAAACGAAGAAGAAATCGAAGAGGATGAAGAGAATGAAGAAGAAAACGCGGCAAATAAAAAAGCTAAAATTTCAAGACGCAATGATAAACGAGCTGAAAAAGTAATGAAAAGCTTTAAAGCGCTTGAAAAAGCAAAAAAAGACTGGGTAAAATATGCAGACAAAAATAAGTCGGATATTTTTGATATGAATAAAAAAACATTGCTTCAAAAATTAAATCTTACATTTAAAAAGAAAATTTTAAAAGAAAAATTGATGGATTTGGGACCTACCAGCAAACTGATAACCGAAATTGTAAAATCAATTGAAAAGGCCCTAAAAAGCGATACCGAATTTGCACGCGAATTAAAACGGCTTGAATATAAAATTCCGCTTATAAACTTGCCTGATCACAGAAAAAGGCACGAAGAAATTTTAAAAGACATAATTTCTCTTTCAAAAGATGAAATTTCTCAAATGGTATTTGAAAATACAACCGTTTCAACATATATGGATATAAAACGACTTTTCCAAACACGCGAAGCCAGTAAACAGGGATTTAATATCGATCCGGATCGTTTAAAACAAATTTTGGAACAGATAAAACGAGGTAAGAAAATTTCCGATGAAGCAAAATCTTTGATGGCAAAATCGAATTTACGCCTTGTTGTAAGCATCGCTAAACGCTATACAAATCGAGGTCTTCCGTTTTTAGATTTAATCCAGGAAGGAAATATCGGACTTATGAAAGCTGTAGATAAATTTGAATACCGAAAAGGATATAAATTTTCTACTTATGCTACCTGGTGGATTCGTCAGGCAATAAGCCGTGCAATTGCCGATCAAGCACGCACAATCCGTATTCCAATCCATATGATTGAAACTATAAACAGAATAAATAAAATTAATAGAAAATATGTCCAAGAAAACGGAAAAGAGCCTGATATCACGATTTTGGCCAAAGAAGTTGGGCTTAGTATCGATAAAATCAAACAGGTAATTAAAATAACAAAAGAACCGATTAGCCTTGAAGCTCCTGTCGGTAACGAAGACGACGGAAAATTCGGCGATTTCGTAGAAGATAAAGGAACTATTTCTCCGATTGATCAAATTTTGAAAAACGATTTGAAAGAACAAATAGACAAAGTTCTGGATCAATTGAATGAGCGCGAAAGAGCGGTAATTCGTATGAGATTTGGACTTTTAGACGATGAAAGCGACAGAACATTGGAAGAAATCGGCAAAGAACTAAGTGTAACTCGCGAACGCGTTCGTCAAATCGAAGCAAGCGCCATAAAAAAATTAAAACACCCGAAAGTCGGCCGCGATCTTAAAAAATATATAGAAAGCTGAATTTTAAAAATTTATAGTGAAATTTTCAAAGTTTCACTATAAATACTCATATTTTAAATTGCCGACAAAATATAAAATTTCAATCAACTTTACTCTTAAGTTTTTACCAAAATAACTACGCGGATTTTTATCCTTTAATGAAATTTTATATTTAAACTCGCACTTTTTTAAACTTAAATTATAAATTCTATACATTTATATTTAAAGATTTTTTACTCTAATAAAATTAAATTTATTCACGAATTTTGTTAAGATAATTTTTTATAAAAACAGCTTTTGAAAACAGAATATAATCGCATCTTTTTAAAACTTTTAAAAAATACATTTTTATGATTTAAAAAATTTATTGATGCGACATAAAATTAATCGCTAAAAATTTATTTTTTATTTTAACATTGCAAATGCGCAAAAACGCGATTTAGTATGGTTTCTACGATATGAATAAAAATTCTCATCGCAATGCGTACAAATTTTACTTATTTGTATTTTTGTAATTAAAAGTGCGCTAAATTCGGCTTTTATAGCTTCAATCATATCAAAATTCCTTAAATTTTGCGCACAACGAAATTTTTCAAACTCACCGAGATTTAAATCTGAAATTTCATAGCAGCTTCCTTTTATATTCGGTCCTATAAAAGCCTGTAAATTGCAAATTTTTGAACCGTAATTTTTACTCATCTCAAGCGCCGTTTTACTTACAATTTTTTGCATCACACCTTTTCTGCCGGCATGAATTGCTGCAACTGCGCCTTTTTCTTCATCAATAAGCAAAATCGGAGTGCAATCAGCTAGTAAAACACAAACACAAACGCCTTTTAAATTTGAAATAACGGCATCAAATGCAGGAAAGATTTCAAAGTTTTTTCCATTGAAATTTTCCAAAATTTTATAATAATACGCCAAATTTTTCTCATTTAAAATAAAAATTTTATCACTGTGAATTTGATTTAAAAATATTAAATTTTTAGGCGCTATTTTAAGCGTTTCAGCCAAATTTTCTCTATTTTTTAAAGCTTTGCTGATATCGCCGTTAGTGTGAATTGCCAAGTTTCCGCAATTTTTGTTGCTCCAACCTAAAATAGCTTGTTCGGTATTTAAAACAGGTTTGAAAATCGCTCGACCTGTTCCCAAGTTAACCCTTTTTTAAAATTTAGCGCTCTTGCTACATATCGCATCAAAAGATCGGTTTCTACATTTACTTTTCTACCTATATAAAACTCACCAAATAGCGTGTTTTTCATCGTTATCGGAATAATTGTAAGGCGAATTTCGTTTATTTGATCCATTATTTCATTTATTGTTAAACTGATACCATCGATTCCGATAGATCCTTTATTTGCTACAAATTTCATAGCTTCAGGCGTTAAACGTACAAAAAAATCGGTGCCGTTTTCGTTTTTGTTTATTTTCGTTATACTGCCTATAAAATCAATATGACCTTGAAGTAAATGCCCGTCTATACGATCTCCTAAACACATAGCAGGCTCTATATGAACTCTATTTTTAAAATTTTCCAATGCTAAAATTTTACGCGTTTCGGCTGAAAGCTCTACACAAAAGCCGTCGTTAAAAAGTTTTACAACGCTTAAGCAAGCGCCGTTTACAGATATACTATCACCTAAATCAGGTCTGTATTTTGCCTTTAAATTTAAAAAATTTCCACTAAAACTTATAACTTCAGCGATTTCTCTAATCAACCCGTTAAACATCAAAACTCTTTTTATAAACAAATCCGCATTCACTAACTAAATTTTTATCACTTTGCGCGACATCTCCGCAAGTTGTCAAAAAATCACCCGTAATTGCTGAGTTTATACCGCCGTTTAGCGCTGTTTTGACACTATTTTTAAGATTATTTCTACCGCCTGCAAGACGCAAAAAAACGTGCGGTAAAATAAGCCTGAAAATCGCAATAGAACGCAAAATTTCATCTACACAAAGCGGAGCGGAATTTTCAAGCGGAGTGCCTTTTATAGGAGTTAAAATGTTAATCGGCACGGAGCTTACTTTAAGATTTTTCAGTTCATAAGCCATATCAATGCGATCTTTTAAACTCTCGCCAAGACCGAAAATTCCGCCGCTACATACATCAAGACCGACACAAAGTGCTGATTTTATCGTTTTTATACGATCATCATAGGTGTGAGTGGTGCAAATTTTAGGAAAAAATTTGCGAGAAGTTTCCAAATTATGATGATACGTTTTTACGCCCGATTTTTTAAGTTCAGCTAAAATTTCTTTACTGACGATACCGAAAGAGGCGCAAAGATGAAATTTGGTATGGCTCTTTAATTTTTTATAAATTTCTATAACTTTTTGCAAATCATCCTTTTTATGTAATCCTTTTCCACTTGCCACCAGCGAAAAACGCGCAACACCGGCATCATCATTTAATTTTGCAAGAGGCATAATTTTTTCAAAAGGCAAAATATCGTAGATTTCACACTTTGTATCAAAATGTGCCGATTGCGCGCAATATTTGCAGTTTTCAGAACATTTTCCGGATTTCACATTTATAATGGAACAAAAGTTAAAATAATTTCCGCAAAATTTAGCTCTCACTTCATTTGCAGCTTCTAAAAGTTCATTTAACGGCGCATTTTCAAGCTCGTAAGCATCTTCTATACATAAATTCCGCCCGTCTAAAATTTGATTTTTTATTTTTTGCAAATCCATTGTTTTTCCTTTAATTCATTATATCTAAATTTTATTAAATTTTTGATATAATTAAAGTTTTGATTTTAAGGAAAAAAATGCAATATGATATAATCGTAATAGGTGGCGGACATGCCGGAATAGAAGCGTGTTTTGCTGCTGCAAGAATGGGCGCAAAAACACTTTTAATTACAATTTTAGCGGAACAGATCGGAGCTGCCAGCTGCAATCCTGCAATCGGCGGTCTTGCAAAAGGACATTTGGTAAAAGAAATCGATGCGCTTGGCGGTCAAATGGGCGTTTGTACTGATTTTGCAGGTATTCAGTTCAGAACTCTAAATGAAAGCAAAGGTCCTGCGGTTCGCGGTTCGCGCGCTCAAATAGATATGGATAGATATAGAATTTTTATGCGAAATGTTTTACTCAACACGTCTAATTTAAATATTTCGCAGGAAATTGCAACTGAAATTTTAACTGAAAATGACCAAATAAAAGGCGTTAAGACGCATTTGGGAAATGTTTATGAAACAAATCGTTTAATAATAACCACAGGAACTTTTTTAAACGGACTTATCCATGTCGGAGAAAATAAATTAAGTGCAGGCAGAGTCGGAGAATTTCCAAGCGTCAGATTAAGCCGAAGTTTAAAAAATTTAGGCTTGAAAATGGGTAGATTAAAAACAGGAACTTGCCCAAGAGTTGATGCTAAAACGATTGATTTTAGTTCGTTAGAACTTCAAAACGGCGATGCACAAGCTCACCCTTTCAGCTTTAAAACAAGATTTTTTGCGAATAAAATTCAAAAATTTACCAAAAATTTAAGTAAAAATTTTGATGAAAACGGCAATTTTAATCCAACGCAAATTCCTTGCTATATAACTTACACAAACGAAAAAACGCACGAAATAATAAGAAACAATTTCGATCGCGCTCCGCTTTTTACAGGACAAATTCATGGAATCGGACCAAGATATTGTCCAAGTATTGAAGACAAAATAAACAAATTTGCAGATAGGGACAGGCATCACGTATTTGTCGAACCTCAAACAGCAGAAGCCAGTGAATACTATCTAAACGGACTTTCTACAAGCTTGCCTTATGATGTACAAGTAGAGTTTTTGCATTCGGTTAAGGGCTTTGAAAACGCAAAAATTGTAAGACACGGATATGCGATAGAATACGATTTTGTGGAACCTACGGAATTAAAACATTCGCTTGAAACAAAAAAAATTAACGGTCTTTATTTGGCAGGTCAGATAAACGGCACAACAGGATACGAAGAAGCCGCGGCACAAGGGCTGATTGCAGGTATAAACGCCGCTCTTGACATACAAAATAAAGCGCCTTTAATTTTACGAAGAGATGAAGCTTATATCGGTGTTTTAATTGATGATTTAGTTACAAAAGGGACAAAAGAGCCCTACAGAATGTTTACATCGCGTGCTGAATTTCGCCTGCTTTTGCGAGAAGATAACGCAATTTTTAGATTGTCAGGATATGGACATGATATAGGACTTATAAAAGACTATGAATTTGATGAAATTTCAAGACGAAAAGCTCAAATACAAAAAGGTATAAATTTCTTATTAAATAACGTAATAACGCCTAATAAAGAAAATCTTGCCAAACTGAAGAGCCTTGGAGCTAATGCTATCAGCCAAAATACAACTTGGCAAAAAATCGTAGGCGGCAAAAATTTCAGTGCAGAAAAAATTCGAGAAATCGATTCGATGTTTGTTGATTTTAGCGACGATGAACTAAGCGAAATTCTAACTGAATGTAAATATTATTTTTATATTCAAATGCAAAAAGATGAAGTCGCAAAGATGAAAAATATGCTTAATACTGAAATTCCGACCGAACTTGATTTCAGTAAAATTTCAGGTCTTAGCAACGAAATCATAGAAAAATTAAACAAATTTAATCCGCCGACTCTTTTTGCAGCAAGCGAAATAAGCGGAGTTACACCGGCTGCGATAGATATTTTGCATATTTATATAAAGCAATTTAAAGGTAAATAAAATTTGGTAAATACGAAAATTACAAATTTAAAAAAATATCTTTTTAAAAAGCGTATTGAGGCTATTTTAAATAGATTTATCAAAAGTGCAATTGTTGAACCTAAAAGAATTATCAAATATGCTGTAAATTACCTTAAAAACGCCGATAATAAAAGCAAAGATTCTATTTTATCTTATCATAAGATTTGCGGCGCAAAAAATAAATGCTTTAAAAAACTTTATAAATTAAATAAAAAAGGATAAAAATGACATTTTCACAGATTATTTTGACGCTTCAAAAATATTGGAATGAGCAAGGCTGCATTATCGTACAACCTTACGATATGCCAGCAGGCGCAGGAACTTACCACTGGGCGACTTTTTTAAGAAGCCTTGGTAAAAAACCTTGGAAAGCGGCTTATGTAGCACCTTCGCGTCGCCCTACAGATGGCAGATACGGCGAAAATCCAAACCGCCTTGGTGCATATTATCAATTTCAAGTAATTTTAAAACCGAGTCCTGATAACATTCAGGAACTTTATCTGAAAAGTCTTGAAATTTTAGGACTTGATATTAAAAACCACGATATCCGATTTGTCGAGGATAACTGGGAAAGCCCAACTCTTGGCGCTTGGGGGCTTGGTTGGGAAGTTTGGCTTGATGGTATGGAAATTACTCAATTTACATATTTTCAACAAGTAGGCGGCATTCCTTGCGAACTGATAAGCGGCGAAATTACATACGGTTTGGAGCGGCTTGCTATGTATTTACAGGATATTGACAACGTATATGATATCGTTTGGGATGATAACGGCGGTCACAAAGTGCTTTACGGCGATGTGCATAAACAAAGCGAGTTTGAATTCAGTAAATACAATTTCGAGCTGGCCGATACTAAAATGCTTTTTACGCAATTTGACAACTGTTTTAAAGAGTGTAAAAGAGTTTTAGAGCAAAAATATGTTAAAGACGGCGTCGAATTGGATGGTTTAGCACTTCCTGCATATGATTATTGTATGCTTGCAGCTCACACATTCAACGTTTTGGATGCAAGAGGCGCGATTTCGGTGACTCAAAGACAAGATTATATCTTAAAAATCAGAGAACTTGCCAAAGGATGTGCGCTTGCTTACAGTAAAAATTCAGCTAAAATTTCATCAAAAAAAGATGAAAAAGGAAATGCATGAAAATAGCTGAAATTTATGAAATTTTAAACAGTGTTGCACCGTTTGAAATGCAGGAGAATTGGGATAACAGCGGACTTTTGCTTGGTGAAATTAATACACAGATAAAAGGCAAAATTTATCTTAGTCTTGATTTGGACAGTGATTTGATTGAAAATGCTGAGGAAAATTCGCTTTTTATAACGCACCATCCGTTGATTTTTGGTGGCATAAAAGTTATAAATCCGCTAAAATTTCCCGGAAATTTAATATATAAAATGATAAAGAAAAATATATCTTTGATATCTGTACATACGAATTTTGATAAATGCGTGCTAAATCAATTCGTAGCTACAAAAATTTTAGGTTATGAAATTTATGACAAGAAAGATTTTTTAATATTTATGCGATCTCCTTTTGAAAGTTTCAGCGCGCTTTGCAAAGATGTAAAAGAGAAATTCGAGCTTGAAAATCTACGCGTTACGGACAGCAAAAAAAAGATAAAAACTATCGCGTTTTGCACCGGAAGCGGAAGCGAGCTGCTCGATGATTTAGACATTGATTGCTTTATAACTGGAGATTTGAAATATCACACAGCTTTGCAAAGTCTGGAAAACAGGATTAGTTTAATCGACATCAACCACTTTGAAAGTGAGCGCTATTTTGGGCTCTCTCTCGCACCTTTCTTGCAAAAATTTAAAAGTCAAGTTATAATTAGCAATTCAAAAAATCCATTTCAATACATTTAAAGGAAAATTATGAATAAATATTTAGAACAACTGGTCCAACTCAGTGAATTCGATAAAAAACTCGATTCTTTTGAGCCGGAAATAAAAAAAGTAAATGCGACACTAAAAGCAAAAAAATCTCAAATAGATGAAATAAATAACGATATGCAAAACATAGAAGCTCAAATAGCCGATTTAAAAAACGAAATCGTGCAAACAAATGCTCATATCAGCGAATTTGCAACAAAAATCAAACATGCAAACAAAAAATCAAACTCGATAAAAACTGAAAAAGAGTTAAAAGCGTTAAGCGTGGAAGAAGAAATAGCAAAAGAACAACTTGAAGCCGCAAACGAGGAAATTGAACGATTTGAAAGTTTAAAAGATCGCAAAAGCGAAGAAAAAACAGAGCTTGAAGCCAAAAAAACAGAGCTTGAAAAAGAGTATAAAGAGCTTGAAAAAAGTGTATCAGGCAAACTTGAAAAAATAGAAAAAGATAAAAACAAAGTCAGTGCGCAAAAAGAAAAATTATTAAAAGATGTAAATGAAAAAATTGTTGTATTTTACGAAAAAATACGCAAGTGGGCTGGAAATACAGCTGTTGTACCTGTACGCAAACAAGCCTGCTACGGCTGTTTTATGAAAATAAACGATAAAACTTATTCAGCAGTCGTAAAAAGCGACGATATCGTAACCTGCCCGTATTGCGGCAGAATTTTATATAAAGAAGCCTAGTGTTCTACACACTTTTCACTTTTTTGGCGTGGCTTTTGGCTGCGCTATTTTTACTTTTGGCAAGTATGGCGCGTAAATACCGCAAAAGCTTGCCTGCAAGATTTTTTTTAATAAAAAATCCACCTTTAAAACCCGCTAAAATTCATTTTCACGTTTGCAGCTTAGGCGAAGCTGTAGCGATTAAAAACTTAGCTTTGAAATTTAACAATTTCAGTGTTTCCGTAATAACAGCGACCGGATTTAACGCGGCCTTGAAATTTTGCAAAAATGTGCGTTTTTTGCCGTTTGAAAATTTTTTGCCGTTTTGGCTAAAAAAATCCGAAATTTTAGTAATTTTTGAAGCCGAACTTTGGCTGAATTTAGTCCGCAGCGCCAAAAAAAACGGCACATTTGTAGTGCTTTTAAATGCCAGAATGAGTGATAGAAGTTTTAAAAGATATAAATTTTTTAAGTTTTATTATAAAAAAGTATTTGAAAATATTGATTTGGTGCTGGCTCAAAGCGATAAAGACGCGTTGCGTCTTAAAATTTTGGGAGCTGAAAATATTAAAATTACAGGAAATATAAAAAGTGCGAATTTCAGTAAGCCGACTAAAAATTATGCCAAATTCAAAGAGCGTTTAATAGTCATCGCAAGTACGCACGAAGGCGAAGAAGAACTAATTTTAAACAACCTTGAAATAAATCAAAACGATAAAATTATCTTAGCGCCAAGACATCCTGAAAGATTTAAAAAAGCGGGCGAAATTTTAGCAAAATATGCAAAAAAAAATGCTCTTAAATTTGAAAAATTCAGTCAAAATTCAGATTTAAAAAGCGAGTGTATTTTGCTTGATACGTTGGGCGAACTTGTAAATTTTTACGCTATTGCCGATGTCGTGATACTTTGCGGCAGTTTTATAAACAATGTAGGCGGACACAATCCTATTGAGCCTGCATATTTTGGCGCAAAAATCATAAGCGGAAAATATTTTTATAACCAAAAAGCGCTTTATGGAATTGTAAAAAACATAGAAATTTGTGAAGCGACTGAAATTTCAAAAGCCATAAAAAAATCGCGTCGCAGTGAAATTTTAAACATATCAAATTTAGACGAAATCAAAAAAATAATCGAGGAAAAAAATGGAAAAAGCATATAAACTTTTAGCTAAACAGGAAAATATTTCAAATAATGAAGCAAAAGACTTGATTGACGCAGGTCTGGTGAGCGCAAAGGGACAAATTCTAAAGGTTGCGCGAGCCGAAATGAGTGAAAATACAAAATTCAGCGTGCAAAAGGTTGCAAAACCGGCTATCGTATTTGAAAATGACGATATTTTAGTAGTAAATAAGCCGCCTTTTTTTGTAAGTGAAAAATTGGAAAAAATTTTTAAATTTAAACTTCTAAATCGCCTTGATAAAGAAACAAGCGGCATTGTGCTGCTTTATAAAAATGAAGAATTTAAAGAGCGCGCCATAAAAGAATTTAAAAATATGCGCGTTAAAAAGACATACATCGCAATCGTTCAGGGCATTGTCAGCGAAGAGATGGAATTTTATGAGCCGATTTTAACGATTAAAGGAAAAACAGGTGCATTTTCAAGGATTTCGCCTCACGGCAAAAGCGCGATCACGCGCATTTTTCCACTGATGATAAGCGGTAAAAAATCTCTTGTGAAAATAGAAATTGATACAGGCAGAACTCATCAGATAAGAGTTCATCTCTCAAACGCCGGATTTGGAATAATAGGCGATGAAAAATACGCCAAAAACAGCTCGAAAAGAATGTTTTTACACGCTTATGAACTTGAACTTCTCGACTTAAAATTTCGCGCAAAAATTCCAAACGATTTTAACGTATTCGGATTTGAAATAGGAAAAGAAATTTAAGTTTTCAAATATAAAAATCTGAAATTTAATTCATTTTAATAATTTTAATATTGAAATTTCGTCGGCATTTTAAATTTAAACTGATTTTAAAAACGAAAATCTTTCAGGTTTTTAGAAACTGAAATCAAAGAAATTTGACTTTTTATCTTAATGAAAAAAGCGACAAAAATATTTAAAATTTAAAGTATTTAAGAAAATCAAATTGAAATTTAATTCAATTTTTTTCAAATAGCCGTTTTAAAGAAATTTTAACATTTTGGTTTAATTGACACTGAATAAAATTTTAAAGTAAAAGATTGTAAAAATAAATTTTTTGAGATAATACTGAAATCCGCGCAGTATAGTTATATCAAGCTTAATAATAGAAAATTTTAACGGAAAATTTAAAGTAAATTAAATCTAATATTGCGATAAAAATATTTTTATTTTTATCGCTGATTTTTTAAAAATAATAAATTTCAACGGCAAAAAATATTAAATTTTACTTTTAAAATCATCTATAAAATCGTTTTCGTTTGCTTTATTATAAAATTTCACTCCGATTATTTTAAAATTCTTATCGTCAATTTCAAAATTAGATTTTATATTAAGTAAAAAACTGTTTTTCCAATCATCTTGTTTTAGTAAATTATCACCTTTTGGTTCTATAAAAATTTGATATGAAAAACTCTCATCTTTTAAAAATAATAAAAAATCAGGCTCAAATCTTGCACCGTTTTCAAAATCGTAAATAGCTAAATCTCTCTCATTTCGCACAAGATAAAATTCACTATATTTTTCATTCAAATAATTTGCTAATCTTTCTTTTACTAAATTAAATAATTCTTCTTCTTCGCTTGTTCCAAAAAAATTTTCATAAACATACCATTTTTCACTTAGCGTATTACACTGATTGATTTTCCCGCTTCTTTTTATCTCTTTTTCGATTTTAAAAATTTTGCCAAATTCATAAGCGAAAAATTCCTTTGAGCCTTGAAATTCATAAGTTTTTCCTTTTATATCTTTTTCCAAATGATTTAAAAACTCTATCGCCAAATCAAGACGTTCCTTATGATTTAATGATTTATCGCTTATATTTATGTTAAATTGTCTAAGATACTCGTCATTTTTTATAAACTCTTCCATATTTTTAAGATTTGGCAAAATGCGTTTTAAATTTTTCATACAAAAATACCCGTTATATAAAACGGCATTTTTAATCACATTTTCACCGCAAAACTCTACAAAATTTACAGCCTTGATTTTTGCTTGATTTTCAAAACCAGACTTGGAATTTTCATCAAAAGCTTTTTGTAAAACACCAAAACCGCTTTTTGCATCATAACTGAAATTTGATTTTGATAAATCAGTAAAATCGCTTAATTTAGATTGTTTATAATCTTTTTTTACTTTTTTATTCTTATAGACTTTTTTTGATAAAAATTCTTTTGTCTTAAACTCATCTTTAAGTTTTAATTTTAACGGCTCTGATTCCTCTTTTTCTATCAAGCCTATTTCGCTGAGCGCTTTTCTAAGCTCGCTTATATAGTTACTTTTATTTTCACTGTAATAATAAAGAGTCTCTAAATTTTTTAGTTCATTCGAAACATCTTCATCAAATTTTCTCTTAAATCTATCACGTTCGTTAAAATCAAACGGAAAATACCTTGCCCCTCTTCCTATAAGCTGTGCCTCGCTAATAGTTGTTCTACCGATTTTTCCTTTATTATTTCCACCACTGTTTTGTCCCTCGTAAAGACGAACTATATCAAAAAGATTTAGCACATCCCAACCTTCATTCAGTTTATCAACCGTAAAAATCGCTCTAATCGGATTATTGTCGTCCTCAAGAGAATTTAAAATTTTTTGATTATTTTCTAAATCTTTATCATTATTTGTGCTGATTATTTTTTTGTGATTAAACTCCACTTTTAAGATTTCAGCCAAATCAGTTAAATTGATATTTTTAAAAATGTCATGTAAAACTTCAATTTTATTGTTTTTCTTAAACTCGCTGATTTTTGAAGTGTTTAAATTTTCAATCAAATCTATGAAATTTTTCATATTTTCTTCGGATTCTTTGATATTTTTAGATTTAAAAAGCACAACAGGCTTTAAATTTATTTTATATTTAAATGCTATTTTTTGTCTAAATATCGAAACAATTACTGCTTGAAGCATTCTGTCTTTTTTATCTACATCGCTTCTAAAAAGATAGATGTCTTTGCTGAATTTATTCTTTACAAACTCTTTTAAGTCATATTTAAATAGAATTTTATCTTTGTATTTTTCGTTTACGGATAAGTTATCAAGCTCAATTGTAGCACTAAACTCAAGCAGTAAATTTTGAATATTTGACTTAAATATCTTATCAACCGTATTTTCCCAAGTAGGATTAAAATCAAATGCAAGTTGCCCTTTTTTTGTTTTTGCATTTATATGATGTGCCTCATCAGCTATCAAAACGATTTTTTTATCTTTAAAGTCCTCAAAAGTAAGTGAATTTTCTTTTTGTGTGTTTAAATCGCTGAAAAGCCCCTGAATCGTAGTAAAGCAGATATTTATATCATCACTTTCGTTTTCAAAATTGCTGACCGTACTTATTTTTACAAGTTTGTTATCTATTATAATTTTATCGTTAAAAAGATATTTATTTGAACTTTGGTTTATAAAATTTTCTTTTGTTTTTTCAACAATCTGACTTCTATTTACAAAAAATAGAAAATTTCTATAGCCTTTTTTATAAAGATATAAAATAAGCCCCGCCATTATAAGAGTTTTGCCACTTCCTGTCGCCATATTGAAGCATATATGATTTTGCTTTTTTACATTTACACTTTCATAATAATAGAAAAATCGCTTAAATGCCTCTATCTGATACTCTCTAAACTCAAATTTAGGATTAAGATTTTCTTTTACAAAGTTGTAAAATTCTTTTGCATCTATTTGTGGCTTGACAAATTCATTTTCCAGTTTCTCATATAAGAACTCACTCATTATAAAAATCCTTATTTAGCTCTTTATCTTTTTGTGAAATTTCATAATTTTCATCTTCTATATCATCTAGATTTACATAAAGCATATTTTTATTTAAGATATTTAGTAGAAATTCTTTTTGCTCGGCTAAATTAAACTCTTTGAAATCATCTTTTTTGTCTTTTAAAATTTTACTGTCCGCATCATAGTTTAAAAATGCCTTTTCACAAATTTCATCATAGATGTTTAATATATCTTTGACTTTTGCATCTGAAATTTTATCTATAAATTTTTGATTAAATTTAGCTAATTCAAAATATATAAACTCGCCGCCACCTTGCCAATTTATGGCTTTACTGATACCGCCCTGTTCACCTTCGATTACTTTTTTAAGTCTCTCAACACTTACGCTTTCTATATAATCCATCTGTTCAATTCCGATATATTGCCTATTCATCTTATGAGCAACTGCTGAAGTTGTGCCACTTCCTAAGAAAAAATCCATTACGATGTCGTTTGGTTGAGTGGAAATTTCGATAATGCGTTTTATTAGAGATTCTGGCTTTTTTGCATTTTTGAATTGAATTTGCCCTTCACTAGAAATACCTTGCCATAAATCATCGGTCATAATATTTGTTATATAGTCTAATTTTATAATTTGTTTATTGTTTTTATCTTCTTTACAATAATCTTTTAACATTAAAATATCTTCATTTTTATATATAAATTTATAACTATCATCTTTTTTAATTATAAAAAAATTCGATTTTACTTTTGATGAGGCGATTGTTTCTCTGATTGTATTTTCTTTGCTTGGTGCGGTTCTAAATACATTGTCAAAATTTATAAAATAATTATTAGGTGTTCTATCTTTTGCCGAAATGCTGGCTATTTCATAATCAGAATCATCTAAATAAAAAATATTATCACTATTTTTTATTTTTTTCTTTTTTTTCAAATTTATTTTTTTAAAAAATTTATTGTAATTATCTTTTGTTTTATCATATTTTTCACCAACTATTGAAGTTTCAGTTTTTATTAAATTAAAATTCCACTTTTTTTTATTTTTTGCATATACTAACAAATACTCAGCACAATCAAAAAATGGTTCTCTTCCAATACCGACACCACTTGGTGCTTTTACTTTACAAGTTATTATTGTTGAAAAATTTTCTCTTCCAAAAATTTCATCCATTAAAACTTTTAAATAAGCTTGTTCATTATCATCGCATTGAACGAAAATAACGCCATCATCTCGTAAAAACTCATGTGCTATTTCAAGACGATTTTTCATAAAAGTTAGCCAAGTAGAGTGGTTGAAGTTATCATTATAATTAAAGCTGTCATTTCCTGTATTGTAAGGAGGATCGATGTAGATGAGCTTTATACAACCTGCAAAATTTGATTTTAATGTATGAAGTGCTAAAAGATTGTTGCCTTTTATGATGAGATTATCACAAATCGTATCAAGTGGTAAATTTCTAGCTCTGTTTAATTCTGAATTTCTACTGAATTTAAGAAAATTTTCAGCCGCACTGATTGCTGATTGCTGATTGCTGATTGCTGATTGCTGATTGCTGATTGCTGATTGCTGATTGCTGATTG
>QWCE01000339.1_pt1 | contig 91248 bp, 93 predicted proteins | sample 1972531 | NCBI WGS metagenome assembly QWCE01 (sample SAMN09866716, study PRJNA288562) | Human gut metagenome isolate term4_stool, whole genome shotgun sequencing...
GAAAATCCACGACTTGGTAGACGTCTCCGTCCATAACAAAAGTTACACCTTTTCTAAAATCACCAGCTGAGATCATAATTTCCTCCTTAATTGTACTGCGTATTTATTATATCAAATTGAAAAATAACCCACAAGATGGGGAGCGCCTGTTAATAAAGCTTTTTTAAGCGAAAGCTGTTCGGTTGGATGAAGTCGTCGAAAAAGCAAAAGACCTCTTCTACATTGCGAGGTTGGAAGTTGACGTGGACGGCCTCGTCTTTCTCTCCGATCAATAGCCCATCGACGATCATTTGTCCCTCCACCGACGATCCTTCTTCCCGTATGACGACGCCACGCAGGTGAACATCGCCTTTGATGCTCGCGCCCTTTTTGAGCCATAGGACGCCCTTTATGTCCATGGGCGCATCGAGAACTGTGGGAGAGGCCACTTCCCATCGCAATTGATGGACGATGGGCGCAAGGGGTGCTTGGGATCCGTCTTCGAATACTTGGATAAAGTTTCTGCCTTCTTTTTTTAAAGTCGACGGCTTGTCCGTCTTCCATCGGACGACCCAGCTTTTCGGCTCTTTTGTAAAACTGTCGGCCAATGTTTTTTGCCACGTATCGTAAACGCCCTGCTCTTTCATTTCTTTCGTGCTGATGACGCCGTCTTGTTGCTCGAAAATCGGATGGACGGCTTTAAACCGAAGGATCGCCGTGGCGGGGATGCTCTTGTAGCTTGACTGCACTTCCAGTTGCACCTGCGTGTAGCTTTCCTTTTCGATAAAGGGAGACATTTCCGCTTTCTTCACGGTACTGCCGTTAAAGGCCGGGGGAGACAAATTAAATTTGCCCCGAAGCTCCACTACCTTTTCGATCTGTTCTTTTTTTAATTCTTCCTTGGCTAAGTAGACCAATGACTCGGCGTTGTAGGAGGATTGTTTTTCGTCCAATTCCGTGCGGAGCAAGAGAAAATTATCTTCCAATCGGGAAAAAATCACCAGTGCCAATAGGCTAATAATGGCAAAAATGAATATGGCCAGTAGGGCAATGGATCCTCGTCGCTTATTCATATCTGCCTCTTAATGCCACGATTCGTTCGCTTTCTTTTCCCCGCTTCATATAAATTTTCAAGCACTCGCCCTCCCTTTTGAATTTTAAATCGTCGATGTCATCGAGGATGACGGTGCGAGTGCCTTTTTTTAATTTCACACTTCTCTTATCGTATTTCAGATGATCGTAGTCGGCGTATCGCGACAATGTCCCGTCTTTAAGCAGATAAGAGACGATTTTATGGCCATTTTCTCCTTTATCCCGTACGTAAAATTGAATGGCACGATCTTGAATTTGATAAATTTCGTCGGCCTCTAATATTTCGTCGATCATGGAGTTCATGGCAAAGGCGATGTCGTTGTCCCCATTGATTCGCATGCCGAATCGGCTCGCGCCGTAAAGGCCGCTGAAGAGGATCTGGCTCAACAAGACGACTAAAACGGAGCCGATGGCCATGGCCAAGAGGAGCTCAAGGAGAGTAAATGCTTTTTTTCGGTCTGAGCGCCACGAGCATCTGCTTCCCGGTCTTTGCATCGAACACCTCCACTTTTTCCAAATGGGCGTCGTAGTCGCTAATGCGCACGTCCATGCCCTCTTCCGCGCGATCATCGTAAACCATGTAGGATTCCATGATGTCGCTCGCCCGTTCCAGTTTGTTTCTCTTCCCTTCCTGAACGCTGAGCTGCTTAAAGCTGCCTCCCAAAAACGCACTGAGCATGACGGTCATCAGCCCGACGATGGCCACGGCCACCATCACCTCCAGTAAGGTGAAGCTACTCTTCTTCATTGGCTTTCTCCATTCGAATGCGGCCGTTGACCGGCGCCACGATGATATGATAGACCGTATTTCCCACCTGAAAAGTCACGGTGCCACTGTTGGACGGCCGTCCGGAAGGGCTGAAGGTGAAGTTGGACATTTTATTTGCCGTCGCCGAGCCTAAATAGTTTAATTCCTCTTCGTAGGACACGGTTTTTATCTTTTCTCCGTCCTCCAAGGCGTAGCCATCTTTTGAAAAAGACATGGTCGTCTCTCTTCGTTGGGCCATGGCTCTGTGCCTTAAATCGCTTAATTCACCGGTCATAGTATGAATTTGGCGTTCAGCTTTAAATCGCCGAACGCCTTTCAGACCCAAGACCCCGATGGCGATAAGCACCGCCACAATGGCGACGACGCATATCAGCTCCACGAGGGTCATGGCATTACATTTATTTTTCATTGGAAAGTATTTGAACGTTTTTCAGGTTAATCGATTCCTGAACCGATCCGCCGTCCATAAAGGTGTAGCGAATTTGATTGGCCCTGATGGTTCCGTCCATTCCGTTTAAGGGGAAGAACAGACGACTGTAGCCGTCCTTTAAATCCACCTTTCTCGAGGACAATACCTCTTTGCTGTTGCCCTGAAGATCGGCTAAGATCAAGCTGAAGTTTCCGGCTGTTTTGCTCGTCGTCGGTACGTCGATGCTGAATTCATAACCGTTTTTCGGCATGTAGATTCCGCCCGTGTCCAAATTAATGACGCGTTTCACCGCTTCGGCCCCTTGATCCCGTGGCGGGGTTTCGAATTGCATGGCGACAACTTGATCTTTCTTTTCTACCTTCACATCCGTTTGCGGCAGAAGGGTCACGGGAAGCCCGTCGACTGCCGTTGCAGATAAAATGGAATCCAATACGGAATAGGTGCTTAAGGCCGGAGCCGAATATAGTCTTTCAGGCATCCTCGGCGGTGTTTCCGATTGAGGCTTGACCTGAGGCTTTGCCTGCGCTTGTGGTTTTGTTGCAGGCGATTTTGCCGCAGGTGTCGCGGGCTTCGACGGCGTTACCGGCGTCGTCGATGTGGAAGGATAGCTCGGCTTCCAGCTCGAAGACGAGCTGCCGGATGAATAATAGCTGCTTCCCGAAGACGTGGAAGGCGTGGTGCTTCCCGTGCCCGGCGTGGCCGTTGTATCCGGTGCCGCAGGCGGCGTCGCTTCCGGTGCTTGGGTGTCGAAGGTCTTCGATGCCAGGCTGTTGTCCACGATTTCATAGGGAATCGACAAGCGTATGGATGAGGATTCCACGTCGGAAGGATCCCTATTGTAGCTGATGGAGTCAATGTTCAGCTTGTAGGAAACGCCTTGAAGGGTCTCAAGGTATTGGCTCAAGGTATCGGTAGAGCCGTAGTGATCCACCACCAGGTTCATGAGGCCCGAGGTTTCGCCGTCGGGGACCACTTCTTCACTGGTGATTTCCACATTGGGATCCGATGCAATATCGTTGGCAATGGCCTGTTCCACTTCCGTCTCTTTCAATGTGGTTTTTTCGTCGGCATAGGCGCCACCCGGGCCTTCCTGAGCATGTGCTACAGAGGGCGTCGCCTTTAAGGCCGCCTTCAGCGCTTCCTGTTGCGCCAAGGGCGCGCGAAGAAAGGCGCCGTAGCCCGTGCCCGATGCCGCGAGAATTAATACGGCAGCTAAGGCCGCCTGTTCTTTTTTCGAAAAATTACCTTGCTTTATTCGACTGAGTGTATCCTTTAAAAATGGTTTCATTTCGCTGTTACGTTCGGGGATGTCCCCTTTTCGCGAAGATAAAAAATCTAATTTCACACCATCACCTCTTCCGATTATTGTATCAAAGGGCATCTGCCCTGTCGATGGAATTTCCGTGAAATTCGAACAAAAAAGAGCCTGCCGTGCAAGCTCTTCTTTTAAAAAATATTTTTCTCCACGCCGTATTCGTACACGGCACGGGCAATCATCCCGTGGCCTTCGGGCGTAAGGTGGATGCCGTCGATGTAGAAAGCCGGATCTTTCGGAATCACGCTATCCAAATGAAGGCCCTCCGCTTTTTCGTCGAGCTCCTTCAGCTTTTCCTGAAGGGAATGGATCATATTGAGTCCGACAAAGAGATCCTCCTCCACGATCACCGGCGTCGGCGGCAAAATAATCAGACAGCGTGCGCCGGCATTATTTGCGTAGGCCCTTAAGCTCTCGTAAGACGCCATGACCTGCGCCACGGTACCTTCGCCTAAGAAGTCGTTGGCGCCGCCTAGAACCAGTAGCACATCCCCCGTCTCGAGGGCCGGCGGATGTTCGGAGAGCTCTGTGATCCAGGCGCCGTTCATGCCCAGATTGGCGATGGGACGGTTCAGAAGCTTTTCCAGCCGACTGACCCAGCACTGATCAAGCCCCACGCCGTAACCCGCCACATAGGAGTCGCCGAAGGCAAAGATTTTAGTCAATTTTTTTGCTTTCGATTTCGGCTTTTAGTTCGCCTAAGAAGTCGCCCAGGTCCACGTCGCTCCGTTCTTCGCCGTTGCGGTTACGCACGGAGATCTTGCCGCTTTCCATTTCTTTTTCGCCGACGATGACCATGTAGTTGACCCGTTCCATTTGTGCGTCGCGGATCTTCTTGCCGATCTTTTCGTTGCGTTCGTCGTATTCGGCGCGAATGCCTGCATCGGATAATTCTTTGGTGACCTTCAAGGCGTAATCTTCAAACTTTTCGCTGATGGGAAGCACCTTGACTTGAACCGGTGCGAGCCACAAGGGGAATTTACCGGCGAAGTGTTCGACTAAGATACCGAAGAAGCGTTCCATGGAGCCCATGAGGGCGCGGTGGCTCATAACCGGTTGTTGCTTTTCGCCGTTTTCATCCACATAGGTCAGTTCGAAGCTTTGGGGCATTTGGAAGTCCAATTGAATGGTGCCGCATTGCCAGGTACGACCGATGGCATCGCGAAGGTGGAAGTCGATTTTCGGACCGTAGAACGCGCCGTCGCCCTCGTTAATTTCGTAGTCCATGCCCTTGCTGTCCAAGGCTTTTTTCAACGCGTCAATGGCCATATCCCATTGTTCGTCGGTGCCCATGCTGTCTTCGGGACGGGTGGACAGTTCCACCGTGTAGTCGAAGCCGAAGGTGTTATATAATTCGTCGGCCAAGTCGATGAGCTTAATCACTTCTTCTTGGATTTGGCTGGGAAGCATAAACACGTGGGCATCGTCTTGGGTAAAGGTACGAACTCTGAACAGGCCGTGAAGGGCGCCGGAAAGTTCGTGGCGGTGCACTTGGCCGAATTCCATGAGCTTAATGGGGAAGTCTCTGTAAGAGTGCATGGATTGTTCGTAAACCAAAATGGATCCCGGGCAGTTCATGGGCTTAATGGCGTAGTCTTCGCCGTCGATTTTGGTGAAGTACATATTGTCGCGGTAGTGATCCCAGTGACCGGAACGGTGCCACAGGTCTTCGTTTAAGATCATCGGCGTCTTGATTTCGCCGTAGCCCCGTTCGATTTGCAGATTGCGCCAGAAGGTTTCAAGCTCGTTGCGTACGAGCATGCCCTTCGGATGGAAGAAGGGGAAGCCCGGACCTTCGTCGCGGAAGCTGAACAGATCCAGCTCGCGGCCGATCTTTCTGTGGTCGCGGCGTTTCGCTTCTTCCAAGCGTTCCATGTATTCGTCCAATTCTTTTTTCTTCGGGAAGGAAATGCCGTAGATCCGTTGCAGCATTTTGTTCTTTTCGTCGCCGCGCCAGTAAGCGCCGGCGATGGAAGTCAGCTTGACAGCCTTAATGTCCTTCACATTTTCCAAGTGGGGTCCACGGCACAGATCCACATAGTCGCCTAATGTGTAGATGGAAATTTCTTCGTCGGCGGGCAGATCTTCGATAAGTTCGATTTTGTAGGGTTCGTCCTTGAAGAGATCTTCCGCTTCGGCTTTCGAAAGGACTTTTCTTTCAAAGACCGGGCCTTCTTTCACGATGGCCTTCATTTCGTGTTCGATTTTTTCCAAATCGTCGGTGCTTAATTGCTCGTCCAAATCGATGTCGTAATAAAAACCGTTTTCAATGGAAGGACCGATGGCAAATTTCGTGTTGGGCCACAGGCGCTTGATGGCATAGGCCATTAAGTGGGCCGTGGAATGCCAGAAAATTTGCTTTCCTTCGTCGTCGTCAAATTTAACGACCTTCATGGTGCCGTCTTCGTCGACAAAATCGTGTTTTCCTAAAATAACACCGTTGTAAACACAGCCGACGCTGGCTCGTTCCAAGCCTTCCGAAATATCAGCGATTAATTCTTTTACAGACTTCTTCGATTCGTATTCTTTTACACTTCCGTCAGGGTACGTAACTTTGAACATCATTCACCTCATTAAAAAAACCGACCGTCCCCAAAAGGACGATCGGTACCGTGGTTCCACCTTCATTGCTTCTCAAAACATGTAACGCCTGTTAAGCGCTGCCGATTAAGGCAGACGTCGGGGTTGGTTTTCCACAAAGTAAGAGCTTTCACCGTCCTCTTTCGCTAAGGGTTTGTGTACTCGTCCCTTCATTCATGCTAAGAAGTATAGCAGATTCCTATTTCTTTTGCAAGACGATTTGTCTTTTATGCTTCTTTCTTTAAAAGATCGATCATTTCATCGACGGTCATGGCTTTTTCTTCCCCGGTTTTCATATCGCGAAGCTTCGGCATGTGGCTTTCTACTTCCGATTGACCGAGGACGATGGCATAGGCCACATTTAAATGGTCGGCGTATTTAAATTTCTTGCCGATCTTTCCCGACTCGCCGTAGAAAATACAGCGGACGCCTGCATCTCTCAAGGTCTTTAAGAGGCGCAGCCCTTCTTCTCTCGTTTCGTCGAAGGGGATGATCAAACAATCCGACGCCTTGTCGTCGTAATTCTTTAAAAGACCCGCTTCGTTCAGTTGATAGTATAGGCGGGACAAGCCGATGGAAATGCCGACGCCGGGCAGCTTTTGATTGGTGTAGTGGCCGGAAAGATTGTCGTAGCGGCCGCCGCTGCAGACGGAGCCAATGCCCGGGTAATCGTCTAAAATGGTTTCGTAAACCGTGCCCGTGTAGTAGTCCAGACCGCGGGCGATTTTCATGTCGGGGATCATGTGCTTGTCCGACACGCCCAGGGCACGGGCGATGGCGAAGACTTCCTTCAATTCACTGACGCCGGTCTTAAATTCCTCATCCGCCACGTCCATGGCATCCAATGCGGTGAAGACTTCGTCGGTGGTGCCGGTAATATCGATAAATGTCGCGATTTTTTCTACGGCATCGTCTGCCAGACCGATTTTCGAAAGCTCCTCTTTCACCGAATCCACGCCGATTTTATCCACCTTGTCCACGATGCGAAGCACTTCTTGAGAGTCGCCGATGCCCAGAGCACGGTAAAAGCCGTTTAGGATGCGGCGGTTGTTCATATGGATGGTAAATGCTTCGAAGCCCAGATCCTGAAAAGTTTTCGCGATGACGGAAGGAATTTCGCCGTCGTTAAAGAGGGACAGCTTGCCGTTTCCGATAATATCGATATCGCATTGATAGAATTCGCGGAAGCGACCCTTTTGCGCCCGCTCGCCCCGATACACCTTGCCGATGTGGTAGCGGCGGAAGGGGAAGCTTAAATCGCTGTAGTGCTGGGCCACGTAACGTGCCAGGGGCACGGTAAGGTCGAAGCGCATAGCGATGTCCGTAGATCCTTTTTTAAAGGCGTAAACTTGTTTTTCCGTTTCACCGCCGCCCTTCGCCAGGAGGATTTCCTGTTTTTCCAGGACCGGCGTGTCGATGGGTAAAAAGCCTTTTTCTTCGTAATTTTTCCGAATAATATCTTTCATGCGATTAAAGACCAATTGGTCTTTCGGCAACAGTTCCATAAAGCCCGGCAATGTGGACGGTTGTACGATCTGAGTCATTGTCCTCCTCCTTCTATAACAAACATGGCGATGGATGCGGCCACGTTGGCATTAAGCGAATCGATGGTCTCTTTCATGGGGATGCGAAGACGCACGTCCACCTCTTTTAACAGGCTTTCTCGAATGCCTCTCGCTTCATTGCCCACGAGCAAGACCATGTTTTTTCTGTCTCCGTCGAGCCTCATTCCTTCGCCTCGAATATCCAAGGCGACGAAGCGGCAGTTCTCTTTCAGCCTTAAAAGCGCCTCGTCGCCGACGTAAGCGACGGGCAGGCGAAAGGCCGATGCCATGGAGGCGCGAATGCATTTGTCGTTTGTGGGATCAACGGTCCCGGGGCCGATGAGAACGCCGTCGAAGTGAAAGGCTTCGGCGGAGCGAATCATGCCGCCCAGATTACCCGGGTCCTGCACCCCGTCGGCATAGAGAAAGCGGCCTTCCTCGGGAAGCGCCTCTTCGTCGATGAGAAAGCTGCGGCACAGGGCGATCATGCCTTGATTGGATTCTGTGGCTGTCAATTGCTTAAAGAGAGTTGATTTTAGCGCCGTCACCGGCACCTTCGCCTCAAGGATCTGATCGCCAAAGCTATCCAGCTTTTCTTTGTCCACAATCAGCTCTTCTACAAAACCTGCGGCCATGACCTCTTCGATGACCACGATGCCCTCCACTAAGAGACGGCCCGTTTCCTTTCGCTGTTTTTTATCTTTTAATTTTTTCCAAAACTTAAAACGGCTGTTGTCCTTGGACTCAACGATCTTCATCGATACGCTCGTTCTGAATTCCTTTTAGGTCGTCGTCACTTCCGAAGAAAATGACGATATCCTTTTTCTGCAAAATCTCTTCCGCGAAGTGACGCACCAACAGATCCTTTCCCCGACGAATGGCGATGACATTGACGTGAAAGTCCCGTCTGAGTTGCAGCTCGCGAATGCTTTTCCCTACCCATTCCCCGGGAACCTCATATTCAATAATGCCGTAATCGTCGGACAATTCGAAGTAATCGGTGATTCCGTTGTCGGTCAATTGTTTCGCCAGGCGAACCCCCATGTCGATTTCCGGATAAATAATGGAGTGCGCGCCCAGCCGCTGCAAAATATGGCCGTAGCGCTTCGTCGGCGCCTTGGCGACGATGAGGGGGATGCCCGCCTCCACGCAGGCGATGGTGGCCATAATGGCCGAGTCCAAGCTGCTGCCGATGGCGATGACGGCGCAGTCGAAATTGCTCAGGCCTAAATCCTCAAAGAGATCTTCGTCCATTAAATCCGCCTGAATGGCCGTGGTGACATTTTCCGATACGTACTTCACGCGCTCGGGATTTAAATCCACTGCTAAGACGTCGTTATGCATATTAAATAGGGTCTTTGCCACTGTCGAACCTAATCGACCGAGCCCAAAGACGATAAAACTTTTAACCATGGCTCTCTCCTATCCCACGATAAATTTTCCTTCCGCATAGCGGAACTTGCGTTTGTGCTCCCGATGAAACAGCCCCATGGCAAAGGTCGTCGGACCGACGCGTCCCAAGTACATGGTAAATGACAAGATCAATTTCGACGGACTTGTCAGCATTTCGGTAATGCCGCGAGTAACCCCCACGGTGCCGAAAGCGGAAAATGTTTCATAAAGGACATCTAAAAATTTCAACCGGCCACCTTCAAACATAACCACCACGGCGGAAACGGTAAATACCAAGGACACCCCGATGACAAACAGGGAGTAGGCCTTTCTCACCGTATCTTTACCCACGCGGCGGTGGAACAGATCCGTGTCGTCGCTGCCTCGAAGGCTTGCCCAAGTGGATGCCAGGACGATGGCAAAGGTGGTTGTCTTCAACCCCCCTGCCGTGGAGCCCGGCGAACCGCCGATAAACATATACAGCAAGCTTCCGAAGGCCGTGGGGTCGGTGATGTCGGCCATATTCAGAGAATTAAATCCCGCCGTTCGCAAAGTGGTGGATTGGAAAAATGACGCCAGAATTTTTTCTGACATGGGCAAAGGCTTTAAGGTCAAGGCGTTGTTGAACTCAAAGACATAAAACATAATTGTCCCGGAGATCAACAAGGCAACCGTCGTGACGAAAACCAATTTCGTGTGCGGGCTCAGACGTTTTTGCCGCCTGAAGCGCCACAAATCCGCATAGACGACGAAACCGAGGCCGCCTAATATAATGAGGGCGGCGATGGTTAAGGTGACGAGAAAATCCCCCTGAAAAGACACGAGGGAAGTACCGAACAAATCGAAGCCCGCATTACAAAAGGCGCTGATCGCATGGAAAAGCGAATAGGCAATTCCCGTTTTAACGCCGTAGACGGGCACTAAATGACACGCCAATATAATGGCCCCCACGCCTTCCACCGCCAAGGTCAAAAGCGTAGCGAATTTTATGAGCCGCACCAGACCCGTTAAGCTGTCGGCATTTAATTGCTCGCGTATATACAGCCGACTGGTTAGGGAAATACGCTGACCCGTAAAAATAGAGATCCACATGATCATGGTCATGGTTCCCAAGCCGCCGATTTGTATGAGGCCGAGGATGACGCATTTACCGAATACGGACCAGCCCGTGGCGGTATTTCGCACAATTAAACCCGTCACACAGGATGCCGATGTGGACGTAAATAAGGCGTCCACAAAGCCGGCGGAGTGGTGATCCGCCGAAGCCTGGGGCAACATGAGCAGCATCGTTCCCACGGCGATTAAAACCAGAAATGAAATACCCAGCACGAATGGCGGGTTATGGGAAATTTTTTTATGAAGACGATTGGGTAGTCTCACACTTTTCTCCTGTCAATAAAAACACCCTATAGGGAGTGTCCCTATAGGGTGTAGCGCTTATTCTCCCTTAGCTACTTGAACGAGTTGTGCAAATGCTTCCGGGTCGTGAATAGCCAATTCGGAAAGAACCTTGCGGTTAATATCCACATTAGCTTTTTTCAATCCACTGATAAAGCGGCTGTAGCTCATGCCGTTTAAGCGAGCGGCAGCGTTGATTCTCGTAATCCAAAGCTTACGGAAATCTCTTTTTCTTTGCTTTCTACCGGCAAAGGAGTAGCTCATGGAGCGCATAACCGCTTGATTAGCTACACGGTATAATTTCGATTTTGCTCCGAAATAACCCTTTGCTTGTTTTAATACCTTTTTATGACGACGCTTTGCGTTAATACCTCTTTTTACTCTAGCCATGTCTTACCTCCCCGATTACGGAATCATGGTGTCGATGCGACGTGCATCGGCCTTGGAAACCAACGATCCCTGGCGCAAGTTGCGCGTTCTCTTTGCCGTTTTCTTACCCGTCAAGTGACCCTTATAGGCTTTAAATCTTCTTAATTTGCCGGTTCCCGTTCTCGTGAAACGCTTTGCGGAACCTCTATGCGTTTTCATTTTACCCATTGTATTCCTCCTACTTGTTTTCAGACTTCGAGCGGAAAAACATGACCATGCTTCTGCCTTCCATCTTCGGTTTCCTGTCTACTTCCCCGTATTCCGAGACGAGTTCCGTAAATTCATCCAAGACTTCGCGGCCGATTTCGGTGTGACCCATTTCTCTGCCGCGGAAACGAACGGAAACCTTTAAGCGGTTGCCGTCTTTTAAGAAATCATTGGCTTTATTGGCCTTGGTGTTTAAATCGTGGGTCTCGATTTTCGGCGTCAGGCGCAATTCCTTTACCGTGATGGTCTTTTGTTTCTTCTTCGATTCCTTTTCCTTCTTCATCATATCGTAACGATATTTTCCGTAGTCAAGGACGCGACAGACCGGCGGCTTTGCGTTGGGCGAAATATTGACGAGATCCAATTTAAATTCGTCAGCAATAGCTCTTGCTTTTTCAATGGATACAATACCTAACTGTTCTCCTTGCGGATTGATTAAGCGCACCTCTTTAGCGCGGATTTCTCCATTGATTTGAATTTCCTTAATGACTAAACACCTCCATAGGCAACAAAAAAGCGGGTACACAAAGACCCGCCCATAAAACTGGAACATAACCTTAAAACATTGTCGTAAGGTGAGAAGCGGACTTCTTCTTCATGCTCGATAAGTATATCAAAGGCAATCGGCTCTGTCAAGCTATTTCTCCATGCCTGCCAGAATATGATTCAGCTTTGTTTGAATTAAATCCACCGCCACTTTATTGTGGCCGCCTTCGGGAACGATTATATCGGCGTAGCGCTTCGACGGCTCCACGAATTGAAGGTGGGCCGGGCGCACCGTAGCCATGTATTGATCGATGACCGAATCCAAGCTACGGGCACGCTCCTTCATGTCTCGCTTGATGCGGCGCAAAATACGCACGTCGCTGTCCGTGTCCACAAAAATTTTCATGTCCAAAAGATCCAAGACCCTCGGCTCGGAGAATAGGAGAATCCCTTCGATTAAAACAATCTCCTTCGGCTCTAAGTGGATCGTATCCTTTTTGCGATTGTGCACGGAGAAATCGTACTCGGGCATGTCCACACTCTTGCCCGCCTTCAATGCCTTTAGGTGCTCGATAAACAGATCGTTGTCGAAAGCGAAGGGATGGTCGTAATTGGTTTTGATCCGCTCCTCAAAGGACAAATGGCTTTGATCCTTGTAGTAATTGTCCTGCCGAATCACAGTGCAGCGCGCATCGCCGGTATTTTTTAAAAGTTGTTCCGTCACGGTGCTCTTACCGCTTCCGGAGCCGCCGCAAATGCCGATTAAAATAGGTGTCATCCCTCTACCTTCTTTCGAATCATGTCCTTCGCCTTGACCGGCCGGGGTACGGGGGCCGTAAAGATCTGCCGCGCCTTGTTGGCGACGTCGATGGACCGGCCGTCTTCGTCGATCATTTCTTCGATGGTCCAATTGAAAAAGTCTTTTCCCGGGCCGAATACCTCCACCTCGTCGCCGACGAAGAGGCGGTTTCGCTGCTCGATGGTCGCACGCTTCGACTCGGGATCGTAATCCAGCACCACGCCGACGAAGTCGTAATCCTTAATATAAGTGACGGAATCGCTAATGCCTTCCGGTCCTTTGGCTTCGGAGTAATAAAAGCCCGTGGTAAAATCCCGGTGGGATACTTTTTTTATTTCCTCCAGCCATAGGGGGTCGTAGACGAAGTGATCGGGATCGTCGTAGTAGGCGTCGATGGCCATGCGGTAGGCGCGAATCACCGTGGCCAAGTAGTAGGCGCTCTTCACCCGCCCCTCGATTTTCAGGGATCGAATGCCGGCGCCGATTAATTCGTCCATGTGCTCGATCATACAGAGGTCCTTGGAATTTAAGATAAAGCTGCCTTCCTCCGTGGAATCGATGGGAAAGTATTCCCCGGGGCGATTCTCTTCCACCAGGTGGTACTTGTAGCGACAGGGCTGGGCGCAGTCTCCTTGATTGGCATCTCTGCCCGTCATGTAGTTGCTCATCAGGCAGCGGCCGCTGTAGCTCATGCACATGGCGCCGTGGACGAAGGTCTCGATTTCGATATCCTCCACCTCTTCTCGTATGCCCCGTATCTCATCCAAGGTAAGCTCCCGAGCGAGTACCACCCGCTCGGCACCGAGATCCCGCCAGAAGCGCACCGTGTCGCTATTGGTCAGGCTCCCCTGGGTACTCATGTGAATGGGTATGGATGATGCCTTCTTCACCCGCATAAACATGCCGGGATCGGCGACGATCACCGCATCCACCTCTGCATCTTCCAACGCCCGGACGTACGCTTCCAAGCCGCCGAAGTCTTTGTCGTGGGGAATAATGTTTAAGGTCACGTGGACTTTCTTCCCCCGTTCGTGAGCGTAGGCCACGCCTTCTTTTATTTTTTCAATCGAAAAGTTTTTCGACGCCTTTCTCAGTCCAAAGGCTTCGCCGCCTAAGTACACGGCATCGGCGCCGTAGTCGATGGCGGTTTTTAATTTTTCCAAGTCTCCGGCCGGTGCCAAAAGTTCTACTCTATCCATCCAATCTCCTTACTAGCAAAAGTCCGTCGCCTATGGGTAGGACCGTGGCCGATAAATTGTCAGCCCGCAGCACCCCCTGTAGCATATGCTTCAGCCGCTTCACAATGGTAATTTTTCGGCGCTTAAATAATTGTTTCGATGCCAACATGCCGTGAAAGAGCACATTGTCCATGACGATGACGCCGCCGGGCGCCAGTCGGCGCAGACATTCTTTAAGAAAAATCTCGTACTGCCCCTTGGCCGCATCGATAAAAATAAAATCGTAAAAGCCATTGTCCCTTTGAATAAAATCCCGTCCGTCGCCGACGATGAGGTGAATCCTCTCTTCCAAATGCTGATTTTGAAAGTGCGTTCGAGCGTTAATCGCCCGGTCGGGATCCAACTCCACCGTCGTGATTTCCGCATCGTCTACGGCCCTTGCCATAAGGGATGCGGAATAGCCGACAGCCGTACCGAGTTCCAAGATTTTCTTCGGTGACAAAAGGGCCAGGAAAAATTGCAAAAAGTTTTCTACTTGCCGATCGACGATGGGAATGCCTTCGTCTTCGGCAAAGGCGCGCAGCTCCCCTAAATAGCCTTCCTGCTCGGGGAAGAGCCGGGCCAAATAGTCTTCGATAAAAGGTTCCGTAATATGCATGAGAAAAAAGCCGGCTAAACCGGCTATTAAATATCCATAATGATCGGGAGGATCATGGGATTTCTTCTCGTCTTCTTAAAGATGAAGTTTCTTAAATCGTCGCGAATTTGCGATTTAATCGAAGACCAATCCTTGATGTTTTGTTTTTTGCAGCTTTCGACGGATTTCAATACCACATTACGCACGTCGTTCATCAGATCCGTGGATTCGCGGACGTAAACGAAGCCTCTGGAAATAATATCCGGACCGGAAACCATTTGGCCGGTCTTTTTGTTCATGGCGATAATGGCAATGATCAGGCCGTCTTCAGCGAGATGCTTCCGGTCGCGAAGCACGATATTACCCACATCGCCGATGCCCAATCCGTCGATTAAAACTTGTCCCGCTTCCACGTCCTTCACGCGGTGTGCTTCCGTCTTGGTCATTTCCAAGCAGGCGCCGTTTTCCATTAAGAAGATATTGTTCTTCGGCACGCCCATTTTTTGTGCCACTTCCGCATGCTTAAGCAGATGCTTGACTTCCCCGTGGATAGGAATAAAGAATTTCGGTTTCAAAATACTCAAAAGCATTTTGTGTTCTTCCTGATAGGCGTGACCGGAGACGTGAATTTCCGAAAGGGATTCGTAAATCACGCGGACGCCCTTTTCCATAAGGCGGTTGATGACGGTGTTTACCGCATTTTCGTTTCCGGGAATCGGATGAGCCGACAGGATAATAACGTCGTCCTTCGTCAGTTGAATGCGCTTGTGTTCACCGGTGGAAATACGGGTCATGGCGCTCATGGGCTCCCCTTGGCTGCCTGTGGTAATCAGGACCAGTTGCTTGGGATTGTACTTATCCATGTCCTTAATGTCGACGATGGTATTGGGACGAACTTTTAAATAGCCCAGGTTTTCCGCAATGCCCATAACATTCAACATGCTGCGTCCGCTTAAAACCACTTTACGATTGTATCGCTCCGCCGCCGTTATGATCTGTTGAATGCGATAGACATTGGAGGCAAAAGTGGCGATAATGATGCGGTTGTTGCGCATCAGGGCGAAGAGTCGATCGAAGGTGGCGCCGACTTTACGCTCGCTCATGGAAAAGCCTTCGCGAAGGACGTTGGTCGATTCGCTAAACAGGGCCAGGACGCCGCGATTGCCGATTTCAGCCAGGCGATTCAAGTCGATGGGATCGCCTGAAATCGGCGTAAAGTCCACCTTAAAGTCGCCGGAGTGAACCAACACGCCCAGAGGCGTCGTGATGGCAAGAGCCGCCGCATCCGGAATGGAGTGGTTGACTTGAACCCATTCCACTTCAAAGAACTTGCCGATTTTTACCGGCTGCTTGTAGCTTACATTGATCATCTTCGTCGAGCGCAAGAGGCGGTGTTCTTTTAATTTGTTTTCCAACAGAGCCAAGGTCAATTTCGTTCCGTAGACGGGTACGTTAATTTGCTTCAACACATAGGGCACGGCGCCGATATGGTCTTCGTGACCGTGGGTGATGACGATGCCTTTGATCTTGTGCTTGTTCTGCATTAAATATTGGATGTCGGGAATGACGATGTCGATTCCCGGCATGTCGTCTTCGGGAAAGGTCATACCGCAATCGACGACGATGAGCTCGTCCTTGTATTCGATAACGGTCATATTCTTCCCGACTTCGCGCAGTCCCCCCAGGGGGATAATGCGAAGCTTTTGTTTACTTTTCATTCGCTTCTCCTTCTAATTTCCGGCTGCACTTTTCACATATGCCGTAGAACTTTAAATTATGATCGGTGATGTGAAAGTGCACGCTTCGTTCTATTTCATCTTCTAAATCATCTAATAAATCCATGTTGACTTCCGTAATTTCGTGGCAAACATTACAGACCAGGTGATGGTGTTTGTGCTTTTCATCTTCGATGCGTCGTTCGTAACGGGTCGTTCCGTCTTCAAAGGTCAGGGCCGTTAAAAACCCGATGGAATCCAAAAGGCTGACGGCACGATACACCGTGGCGATCCCGATTTCGGGCATTTTTTTTGCAGCGTAATGAAAGACCTCTTCCGTGGTCATGTGTTCGCCCTCGCGTTCGGCAAAAACATCCATCACCACTTGACGTTGTCTCGTAAACTTATAACCTTTGCTTTGTAAAAATTCTTTGAATGTATTGTCCATGGAGCACCACCTATATTCATCCATATCGTCCGTTAGCCACAAGGCCCGAAAGAAACAGCGGCTAAAGTGACATTTGATCCAAATACATTTGCAGGATTAAAGTCGCAGCCAGTTTATCCACATGTTTTTTTCTGTTTTCCCTACGAACGCCACCTTCGATCAGTACGGCTTCGGCACCGGATGTAGTCAGTCTTTCATCCACATACACAATTTCCATATTCAATGCCTCTTTTAAATAATCGGCGTAATTCATGGTTCGCTTTGCCTGAAAGCCCAAGGTATTATTCATGTTTTTCGGTAAACCGACGATCAGTTTTTCCACGTCGTACTTGTCGATCAGCGCCTTGAGCGCCTCGACATCTTCCACCTTCGATGCCCGCTTAATCGTCGTCACCCCTTGAGCCGTAATGCCCAAGGGATCGGAGACGCTGACACCGATGGTTTTGTTTCCAATGTCCAGTCCTAATAATCGCTTCATTTAAATCACTTTAATGCAAAATTCCGGGCATACTGTCGCACAGTAGCCGCACAAAATACAGTCATCGTTTACGACGGCACGGCCGTCTTCCACGTGAATCGCATCTTGCTTGCAGCGCGCTTGGCAGCTGCCGCAGCCGATACAGTAATCGCCGATGATCAGCTTGCGTTTCTTCTTCGATACGTCTTCCAGAGCCCGCACGTTCTCTTTTCCTCTTAAAAAAAGATCCGTATTGTAGTCGATCTCTTCTTTTGATTGCATGCCGATTGCGGTCGAGTCGATGCAATCGACGGAAGAAATCCACTTTAGAGCGTCTCGGTTTTCTGCAATTAAATGGCCGCCGCCCAGAGCTTTCATGGAATAAATCCCGATGCCCTGATTGTGTCGATGTTCAATGGCGTTTAACATTTCCTGAGGCGTGCCGTCTTGAATCCCTACCCCGCGTCGATTAATGATCGGGTGGATCACCTCGATCTCCGGAAAAAGCGCCGTCGCATTGACGCAGCCGATAAAGTGGGTGGAAATGCCGATGGCACGGATGTAACCCGCCTCTTTTAATTCGGCCAGTCGCTTTAACGCAGGCTTATGTCCTTTTAAGGTCAAAAGAGATTCCTGTTCGTGCAACATAAAAATATCAATGTAGTCCGTGTCCAACTCCTCCAGCGCCTTTTTTACGCTGGCATCGGCCGTCTTTTCGTCGTAGCAATAGGCTTTCGATGTGATCACCCATTCACTGCGACCGACTTCTTTAATGGCTCCTTTAATAAAAGCGTAATTATCGTAAATTTCTGCCGTATCAATAAAGTTAATACCCTTTTCGTGGGCGTAAACTAATAATTCCGTCCCTTTATTTAAAGGTAAATTTGCCTGAAATCTTGAAAAGGTCAACGAGCCGTAGCAAAGAGGCGACACGTGGATCCCTGTTTTCCCTAATACAGCCATAGATTGCTCCTAAAATAAATAGAGATGAGCGCAAAGCCCATCTCTAATCTTCCTTTAAATAGAATGTCAGCAGCTCTGACAGAAGTTCGTCACGTTCAATGGATTGAATGATACTTCGCGCGTCTAAGTGGCTTGTTATATAGGTGGGGTCTCCGGATAATATATAGCCAATAATTTGATCGATGGGATCGTATCCCTTATCCTCTAACGCATGAAATACAGTGGTAATCCCGTCACGGATTTTCTCGCTGTCGCCATTGGTTTTCTCGAATATATGCGTCTCAAATTGATTATTGTCCATATAATCTCCTCCATAGGAGCATTATATCACAAATTTCATTGACAGACATTACTTTCCAATGGCATTTATAATATCTTTTACCCTGTCCATAGCCTCTTGGACTTTGCCGGCGTCCTTGGCTCCGGCCGTGGCCATGTCGGGGCGACCGCCACCGCCGCCGCCGGCGATTTTTGCCACTTCGCGGACGATGTCTCCCGCCTTAAAGCCTTTTTCGATTAAAGACTTCGGCGATGCACAGACGAAATTGACCTTGCCGCCTGAGACGGTGGACAAGATGATCAATGCACTTTCTTTGTCCCGTAAATTTTCAGCCATATTCCTGAGATCTTCCACGCTGACATCGGTAAAGTGGCCCCGGATCACGTCGATGCCGGCGATGGCTTCTTTGCCGCCCACTTCTTCCGCCATTTTGCTCTTGGCCATGTCGGCGTGAAGCTTTGTCAGTTCTTTTTCCAGACCTTTTTCTTTATCCAAATGTTGAATGAGCTTGTCGACAACCACGTCGTCGGTGGCCTTTAAGAGGCCTGCGATTTTTTTATTCATGCCCATGGATCGATTGAGCAGTTCGTAAACGGCGGGGCCGGTGACGGTTTCCATACGGCGAACGCCGGCGGAGATGCCGCTTTCCGACAAGATCTTAAAGAGACCGATTTGCGCCGTGTTGTCCACGTGGGTACCGCCGCAAAGTTCCATGGAGTAATCGCCCATGGAAACGACGCGCACCTTGTCGCCGTATTTGTCTTCGAACAGACCCACGGCTCCTTTGTCCTTGGCTTCGTCGTAGGAGAGAACTTCCGTCTTGACGGGAAGGGATTCAAAGATCACTTCATTCACTGCTTTTTCGATGGCGCGCAAATCTTCCTGAGATACGGCCTCGTAATGGGTGAAGTCGAAGCGCATAAAGTTCGGCCCGACGTAAGAGCCGGCTTGATTGACGTGATCCCCTAATCGATCCTTCAGCGCCTTGTGAAGCAAGTGGGTGACGGAGTGGTTGCGGCGAATTTTTTCTCTTCGCTCTTTATCCACTGCGGCATCCACTTTGCCTAAAGTGGCGATGCCTTCTTCCACCGTGCCCACGGCGTAGATGTGGCCGGTCTTTGTCTTTTGCGTATCTTCCACGCGAATTTTAAATCCGTCTCCGGTAATGGTTCCCGTATCGCCGATTTGGCCGCCGCTTTCGCCGTAAAAAGGCGTCGGCGTCAAGTAGAACAGGCCTCTTTCCCCGGCCCCTAATTGTTCTACTTCTTCTCCTTTTGCGAGAATATGCAAAAGCGTCGCTCCGGTAACTTCCGTGGTTTCGTAGCCGACAAATTCGATGGCTTCGTCGACGTCGTTCAACTCGAAGGAAGAAGCGCTGGACCAGCCGATTTCCTCGGAATCGTCTCTGGCTTCTCGCGCCCGTTCTTTTTGGGCTTCCATTTCCTTTTCAAAGCCCGCTTCATCTAAAGTGAACCCGGATTCGGCGAGAATTTCTTCCGTAAGGTCTAGCGGAAAGCCATAAGTGTCGTAAAGCTTAAAAGCTTCGGCGCCGGAAAGCTCCTTCTTGCCTTCTTTGTTTAGTTTTTCGATTTCTTCGTCCAAAAGGCTCATGCCTGTTTCCAAGGTCTTTAAGAAGCGCTCTTCTTCACGGTGAATAACTCTGGCAATCACTTCTCTGTTGTCGTCCAGCTCTTTGTATTGGACCTTCCAGGAATCGATGACGCTTTCGCAAAGCTTGTATAAGAAGGCCCCTTCGATGCCCAAGTTCCGTCCGTGCTTGGCGGCGCGGCGGGTGAGGCGCCGTTCCACATAGCCCCGTCCTTCGTTGGAAGGCACGATGGAATCGGAAATCATAAAGGTAATGGCGCGAATGTGGTCGGTAATGACCCGCACCGATTCGTCTTTCTTTTTGTCCGTACCGTATTCGTAATTCGCCATACGGCAAACATCCTGCAGGATGGCGTTGATGGCGTCGATTTCAAAAATATTGTTCGCATCCTGAAGTACGGATGCAATGCGCTCAAGGCCCATCCCCGTATCGATATTGGGATTAGCCAGGGGGTGGTACTCCCCTTCTTCGTCTTTGTCAAATTGGGTAAAGACCAAATTCCACACTTCGATGTAGCGGTCGCAATCGCAGCCCGGCTTGCAGTCGGGATCGCCGCAGCCGTGTTCTTCACCGCGGTCGAAGTAGATTTCGGAACAGGGGCCGGAGGGACCGACGGCCAGCTCCCAGAAGTTGTCTTCTTTGCCCAAACGCACGATTCGCTCTTTCGGCAGACCGATCTCTTCGTTCCAAATGGTGAAGGCTTCGTCGTCATCTAAATAAACCGTCGCCCAAAGACGATTCGGATCGATTTCCAGGACGCCGGTTAAAAATTCCCAAGCCCAATGAATAGCTTCGTGTTTAAAGTAATCGCCGAAGGAAAAGTTTCCGAGCATTTCAAAAAACGTAGCATGACGATCGGTCTTGCCTACATTTTCGATATCGCCGGTGCGAATGCACTTTTGCGACGTACAGACCCGGTGGGCGGGAGGTTCCGCTTCGCCTGTAAAGAACTTCTTCATGGGCGCCATGCCTGCACCGATTAAAAGAAGGGACTTGTCCCCCTTCGGTACCAAAGAAAAACTGGGCAAAGCCAAGTGTTCGTTATGTTCAAAATAATCCAAGAACGCAGAGCGTATCTCGTGTAATCCCAATGGTTTCATAATGCCTCCCGATATTTGTATAGTCTCTGATTAAAATTATAAAGTTGGCCGCATGGAAAGTCAATTTTCTACCGTCGCCACGGCCTTTGAACAAATAAAATAAGTGACGGAGTCCGTCACTTATTGCACTTGTCTTAATTCTTCTTTTTTTCGTCTGCCGTCGCGCAGCTTCATAAGGATAAAGTTTTTGATGATGACCAAAATGGAGAAAACGGGCACGGATAAAATCATACCCATAACGCCGAAGGTGCCGCCGCCGATAAAGATACACATGAGGACGATGGCCGGATGTAGCCCGGTGCGCTTGCCCAAAATTTTCGGCGCAAACAAATTGTTTTCCGCCCATTGCAGGAAGAAGAACATGACCGCCACCCACACGGCCTTGGTCCAGGAATCCATAAAGGAAAAGAAGAAGGCCGGTATAAAGGCGAGGAAAGGTCCGATGTATGGAATAATGTCGGCGATGATGGTAATCAGCCCGATGGCCACGGCGAAATTGACGCCTAAGATGAAGAGCATGAACATGGTCATGAGACCGACGATGACGGCGAGAAGCAATTTCCCTTTGACAAATTCCATCATGGCCGCGTTAATTTCAGAACCCAGGTTCAAAATATCCGATCGGAAACCGGAAGGAATGGCCTTGTAGACTTTCACTTTGATGCGATTTTTATCCACCGTAAAGTAATAGGTAAGGATCAAGACCAATACAAAGCTGACCATGCGGCCGATGGCGGCATACATGCCGCTGGCCATGGAGCGGACCTTGTCGACAAAGGTGCTCTCCAGGGAATTTAAATAGGCTTCCACCTGTTTCTGTCCGCTGGACATGATCCGCGTCATGTCGAGGTTCGTCATCTTTTCAATTTTGTCCGACATATCCAAGATACGGGCATTCCATTCGTTAAGCCACTGGGGCAGAGCGATAAATAAATTTCTCAGCTCTTCGATGGTCTTCGGCAGGACCACGACAAACAAAAGCACCAGGGCGAGAATAAAGCCCACGTAAACGATGAGTACGCCGAATCGCCTGGGAATGCGCTTCGTCTCCAGATAATTGACCAGCGGGTTAATGATATAGGCCAAGATCACGGAGATAAAGAAGGCAGTCAATGCCGTTCGCAAAACGGGAAATCTTGCAAACACATAGCGAAGGGCGATGAGGGCCAGTATCCCTAACAGAATCATCCCGACCAATCTCAGGTCCAAATGAATACGCCTGCTCTTGTCGATGTATTGATTGCCGATGTTGATCAGGTAGTAGACGCTTAAAGCGATGAGCAAAATGAGTAAAATGCCCCGGATGACGACGAGAAAATTCGGCGTCACCACGTCGAAAAAGGAATCGAATTGATGCATAGACTACCTCATATCCGCAAGAGACATGGATTTTAATACACCGTCTACTTCTTCCTGAATGCGATCCAAAATCGACTTCGCCGAGCAAGCTTCTCCCCGATCACAGGAAATTTTCTCCTCTCCGCTGCAACAGGAAAAAGCCATTTCTCCTTCCAGTGCGGCGATGACATCGGCGATGGCGATCTCTTCCGGCGGCGATGCCAAGACGTAGCCGCCTTGGGCGCCTCGGATACTTTCTACCAGCTTGCGTTTTTTTAAGCGTGAAAACAATTGTTCAAGATAGGCCACGCTCAGGCCCTCGGCCTCGGCAATGTAATTGACCGATAAAGGTCCCTTGCCGTAATTTTCCGCCAAATGAGACATGGCCATGAGTCCGTAACGACCTCTCGTCGATAACTTCATGTCTTCACCTCCTTAATCCCTAGTCATTTTCTATGAATAAGATACCTCATTCACCGAAAGCTGTCAAACTACTTGACAACGACATTCAAAATCTTGCCGGGGACGTAGATTTCTTTGACGACAGTCTTGCCTTCCGTTTGCTTGACGAAGCTTTCATCGCCGTGCAAAACGCCCAGGGCCTCTTCTTGGGAAGCTTCCCGAGGCAGTGTGATTTTAAAGCGCACCTTGCCGTTAAATTGAACGGGCACTTCCACCACATCTTCCACGGTCTTGTCTTCGTCGTAGCTCGGCCAGGATTGTTCGCAGAGATGGCCGCCGAAGTTACATGCCTCCCACAATTCTTCCGTAATGTGGGGAGCCACGGGATTTAAGAGGATCAGGAAGGTCTTGAATTCCGCTTCATTGATGCCTTCTTTTTGGAAAATATTGACGGCAGTCATCAGCTGAGCGATGGCCGTGTTGGCCTTTAAATGTTCGTAGTCGTAGCTGACTTTTTTAATGGTTTGGTGCATCAAGACTTCCGTCTCTTTTCTGTAGGCGCTGCCCGGTTGAACAGCTTCCGCCAAGCTCCACACCCTTTCCAAGAAACGACGGCAGCCTCTGACGCTGTTGTCGGACCAGGGTACGGATTTTTCGAAGTCGCCGATAAACATTTCGTAGGTTCTCAGGGTGTCGGCACCGTACTGATTGACGATGTCGTCGGGATTGATGACATTGCCGCGGCTCTTGCTCATTTTGCCGCCGTCTTCCCCTAAGATCATGCCGTGGCTCGTGCGTTTTTGATAGGGCTCTTCCGTATTGACGACGCCGATGTCGTAGAGGAATTTATGCCAGAAGCGAGAATAGAGCAGGTGCAAGGTGGTGTGCTCCATGCCGCCGTTGTACCAATCCACGGGCATAAAGTATTCCAAAGCCTCCTTGCTTGCCAAGGCTTCGTCGTTGTGAGGATCGGTGTAGCGCAGATAGTACCAGCTGCTGCCCGCCCATTGAGGCATGGTATCCGTTTCGCGCATGGCAGGCTTGCCGCATTTCGGGCAGGTGGTGTGTACCCATTCATCCACTTCAGATAAGGGCGATTGACCGTTGTCCGTGGGCTCGTAATTTTCTACTTCGGGAAGCTCTAAGGGCAACTGATCTTCAGGCACGGGTACCCAACCGCAGTCGTCGCAGTGAATGAGGGGAATCGGTTCGCCCCAGTACCGTTGTCTGGAGAAGACCCAGTCCCGCAATTTATAATTGGTTTGGCGTTTGCCAAGTCCTTTTTCCGTAATCCACTCGATCATTTTGTGAATGGCATCTTCCACTTCCATGCCGTCGAGGAAGCCGGAGTTAATCATGTGGCCGGAGTGAACGTCTACATAGGCCTCTTCTTCCACATTGCCGCCGTCGATGACGGGGACGATGGGCAGGCCGAATTTCTTCGCAAATTCCCAGTCGCGTTGGTCGTGGGCCGGCACGGACATAATGGCGCCGGTGCCGTAGCTCATTAAGACGTAGTCGGAAATCCAAATGGGAATGTCTTTTCCGGTAGCCGGGTTAATGCCGTAGAGGCCCTCTAAGGCGACACCGGTTTTTTCTTTGGAAAGCTCCGTGCGCTCGAAGTCCGACTTCTTTTCCACTTCGGCAATATAGGCGTCCACGGCATCAATGTTTTTAATCATGTCGCGGTGAACCTTCACCAAAGGATGCTCCGGTGCCACGACCATATAGGTGGCGCCGAAGAGGGTGTCGGGACGAGTGGTAAAGACGTTGAGCACCGTGTCCGTGCCCTTCACTTTAAAGAGAATTTCCGCACCGACGCTCTTGCCGATCCAGTTCCGTTGTTGAATCTTTACCGGCTCGATAAAGTCCACGTGATCCAGGCCTTCCAAGAGGCGATCGGCGTAGGCGGTGATCTTTAACATCCATTGGCTGCGACGCTTGTGCTTCACTTCCGCGCCGCAGCGCTCGCATTTGCCGCCGACGACTTCTTCGTTGGCGAGACCCACCTTACAGGAAGGGCACCAGTTGACGGGCATCTCTTCCTTATAGGCCAGGCCGTGTTTGAACATTTGCAGGAAGATCCATTGGGTCCAGCGATAGTATTTGGGGTCGGTGGTGTTGATTTCTCTCGACCAGTCGAAGCTGAAGCCCAGGCTCTTTAATTGCTTTTTGAAATTGGCGATGTTGTTTTCCGTGACGATGCGCGGGTGAATTTTATTTTTAATGGCGTAGTTTTCCGTGGGCAGACCGAATGCGTCCCAGCCCATGGTGAAAATGACGTTTTCGCCCTCGTAGCGGCGCTTTCTCGCCACGATATCCAGGGCCGTATAGGGGCGCGGGTGACCGACGTGAAGCCCTTGGCCCGAAGGATAGGGAAATTCGACTAAGGGATAAAACTTTTTCTTTCCCGGTTCGATCACGGCCTTATAGGTCTCGTGTTCGTCCCAAAAATCTTGCCATTTCTTTTCGATGACTTTAGGATCATAACTTTTCATCGTAAATGCCTTTCTAAAACTCTGCGTTGCCGACGGTCCGCGGGAAGGGAATCACGTCGCGGATGTTTTTCATGCCGGTAATATACATGACGGCTCGTTCAAAGCCCAGCCCGTAGCCCGAGTGCACCACGCTGCCGTAGCGGCGAAGGTCCATGTACCAGCTGTAGCTTTCTTGGTCCAATCCGAATTCGTCCAGCTTGGCCAAGAGAACATCCCGTCGTTCTTCCCTTTGGCTTCCGCCGATAATTTCGCCGATGCCCGGCACCAAGAGGTCCATGGCGGCGACGGTTTTTTTATCCTCGTTTTCGCGCATATAAAAGGCTTTGATTTCCTTGGGATAGTCCACAATAAAGACGGGCTTTTTGTAAACTTCTTCCGTGATGTAGCGCTCGTGTTCGGTTTGCAGGTCGATGCCCCAGCTGACCGGGTACTTAAATTCGTGGCCGCTCTTTTCCAAAATATCGATGGCTTCCGTGTAGGTAATCCGCACGAATTCCGATTCCACGACGTTTTTCAAACGGTCGATGAGGCCTTTGTCGATAAAGGAATTAAAAAATTCCATTTCGTGAGGCGCGTGCTCGAAGACATAGCGAATAATGTACTTGAGCATATCTTCCGCCACATTCATATTGTCTTCCAAATCGGCGAAGGCCATTTCAGGCTCGATCATCCAGAATTCCGCCGCGTGGCGTTGGGTGTTGGAGTTTTCCGCGCGGAAGGTGGGGCCGAAGGTGTAAATGTTTCTAAAAGCCGTGGCAAAGGCTTCTCCTTGTAATTGGCCGCTGACCGTTAAATTCGTGTGCTTGCCGAAGAAGTCTTGGCTAAAGTCCACTTTGCCTTCGTCATTTTTCGGCGGATTGTTTAAATCCAATGTGGTGACCTGGAACATTTCCCCCGCCCCTTCGGCGTCACTGGCCGTAATAATCGGCGTGTGAACGTAGACGAAGCGACGTTGTTGGAAAAATTCGTGAACCGCAAAGGCGATGAGACTCCGCACGCGGAAAACCGCTTGGAAGGTGTTGGTGCGGGGACGAAGGTGGGCTTTGGTCCGAAGGTATTCGAAGGTGTGGCGCTTCTTTTGAAGCGGATAGTCGCTTTCGGCTAAATGTTCGGCCGTAATCTTTTTTGCGTGAACCTCGATGGGTTGCTTTGCCCCCGGGCTTTCCACCAGCTCCCCTTCCACGCATATGGAGCTGTAGATCGGGAACTTGGCGATTTCTTTAAAGTTTTCAAGCTCAGCCTCATAGACCACTTGAATCCCGTCGAAGCCGCTGCCGTCGGACAGTTGGATAAAGCCGAAATTTTTCGAATCTCTGGAGGTTTTAATCCATCCTTCCAGGACCAAATCCTGTCCTAAGTAATCCTTATAATTTTCTAATACTTCACGAATTTCCACTGGTATCCTCCTGTTTTATCCTATCTAAATACGCGGCGAGCTTCTCTTCGTAGCCTCGATCCGTCGGTCGGTAATATGTCTTCTCTTCCATGTCCAAGGGCAGGTACCGCTGCGGCACGTAGCCACCCGGGTAATCGTGAGGGTAGTGATAGCCCTCGTGGGCGTCCATGGGCTGGTGCTGATCCCTTAAATAAGGCGGTATCACGGAGCCTACGCCCTTTTTCACATCGCTTAGGGCTTCTCCTATGGCGAGATAGCTTCGATTGCTCTTCGGCGCCGAGGCCAAATAAGCCGCCGTCTGCGCCAGGGGAATACGCCCCTCGGGCATGCCGATAATACGAAGGGCTTCAAAGCACGCCACGGCTAAATTCAGCGCGTGGGGATCCGCATTGGATATATCTTCCGAGGCGGAAATAATCATGCGGCGGGCGATGTACTCCGGCTCTTCGCCGAAATCCAGCATCTTTGCCATGTAATAAATGGCCGCGTCAGGATCCGACCCTCGAATGGATTTTATAAAAGCGGAAATCGTATCGTAGTGATTGTTTCCGTCCCGATCGTAGCGTTGATTGCTGTTTAAAGATGAATCGGCCAAATCCTGTTTCGTAATATAAATGCTTCCGTCCGCTCCGGGCGGCGTGCTTAAGACCACGATCTCCAATAAATTTAATGCATATCTGCCGTCGCCGTGGCTCATGGCGATTAAATTTTCCAGCGCGCCGTCTTCAAAGGCGATATTGTCTTTGCCGTAGCCCTTCTTCTCGTCCTTTAAGGCCCGCATCAAAAGCTCCTTCACGGCCTCATCACCTAACGGATGAAGCTGCACTACCTGAAGTCTGGAAAGCAGGGCGCCGTTGACGTAAAAATAGGGGTTCTCCGTGGTGGCCCCCATTAAAATGATCTTCCCTTTTTCCACATAGGGAAGCAGCACGTCTTGTTGCGACTTGTTGAACCGGTGGATTTCATCTAAAAATAAAATCGTCTCACGACCCTGACCGCCTAAGCGGTCCTCGGCCTCTTCCAGTACCTTCCGGAGCTCTTTTACATTGCTCGTTACGGCGCTTAAAGGGACAAAGGTCCTGTTGGATACATTAGCCATCATCTCGGCCAAGGTGGTCTTTCCGATGCCCGGCGGCCCGTAAAAAAGAAGGGAGGGCATAAAGCCCGAGCGTATAATCCGGTCGATGTACTTACCCTTGCCCACGACGTGGTCCTGACCGACGTACTCGTCTAAGGTTTCGGGCCGCATCCGCTGGGCCAGAGGGGCGCTTTTTTCTAAATGATTTTCCGCTTGAAATGAAAATAAATCCATAGCCGTCAATCCGTTTTCTTTTTGCGCAGCTCTTCCAGCTCCGCCATAAAACTGTCGATGTCCTGAAAGCGCCTGTAAACGGAGGCGAAGCGGACGTATGCCACTTCATCTAAATCCTTTAGACGCTCTAGGATCATTTCACCGATTTCCTCCGATGAAATTTGCTTTACCATTTTCGCTTCCAAGGTCATCTCGATGTCGTCCACCACTTTTTCCATGGCTTCCAAAGAGACGGGGCGCTTTTCACAGGATTTTATCAGCCCTTTAAGGATTTTGTTTCTGTCGAAGACCTCGATCCCGCCGCTTTTTTTCTTTACGGTCATGGGCACTACTTCTACCTGCTCGTAGGTCGTGAATCGTCTGCCGCAGGACATACATTGCCGTCTGCGCCGTATAGAGGCGCCTTCCTCCGTTGGCCGGGAGTCGACGACTTTCGATTCTAAATGTTGACAATAGGGACAGCGCATGATTCACCTCCTAAAAAAGAAAAGACGTATCCCAAAGGATACGTCAAAAATCTCTTATCTCATTCTGCGAAGAAAATCCGGGATATTTAACTCGTCATCCTTATTTCTTTTAGCGGATCCGGTTTTCTCTTCTTTTTTATCGTCGCCCGATCCGACAAAGCTCTTCCCTGCTTTTTTCGGTTGATTGTCTTCGTCGCCGCTGAATTCCGTAGCGATGACCGTAATCTTCACTTGATCCTTCAAGGACTCGTCGATACCGGCACCGAAGATAATATTGGCATCTTCGTCGACGGTGGAACGAATTAAATCGGCCGCTTCGTTCATTTCAAACATACCCAGGTCGTTGCCTGCCGTAATATTTAAGAGAACCGACTTGGCACCTTCGATGGAGGTTTCCAACAAGGGGCTTTCTACGGCGTTTCTGGCAGCTTCCGTCGCGCGATCGTCGCCGGAGGCGTAGCCGATACCCATGTGAGCGATGCCCTTGTCGTGCATAACGGTCTTCACGTCGGCGAAGTCCAAATTGATGACATTGGGAACGCTGATTAATTCGGAGATCCCTTGAATACCTTGCTTTAATACTTCGTCTGCCATTTGGAAGGCTTGAGAGAAGGTGGTCTTCTTATCGGAAATGCTAAACAGGCGATCGTTGGGAATTATAACCAATGTGTCGACCTTGCCCTTTAATTCGTCGATGCCCTTAATGGCTTGTTTCATGCGACGAGCACCTTCAAAAGCGAAGGGACGGGTAACTACACCGACGGTCAGGGCATTCAGTTCCTTGGCGACATCGGCAATAATCGGTGCTGCACCGGTTCCGGTACCACCGCCCATGCCTGCCGTAATAAATACCATATCCGCACCTTGCAGCGCTTCTCTGATTTCATCCAAGCTTTCTTCAGCGGACTGTTCGCCGATTGCAGGATCGGCACCGGCGCCTAAGCCTTTGGTAACTTTTTCGCCGATTTGAATTTTCGTTTCAGCCAGGGAATTTTTTAAGGCTTGGCGATCCGTGTTGACGGCAATAAATTCAACGCCTTTAACACCTGCGCTGATCATGCGATTGACGGCATTGTTACCGCCGCCGCCGATGCCGGCTACTTTTATTTTTGCAAATTCTTCGTGATCCATATCAAAATCCAACATATAACTCCTCCTACTCGCGCACGATGGCCCTTTAAGATCATATCAATTTATTCTATTTTATAGACAAACCACGTACAAGTCAAGACAACTTGACTCCTCTGTCCACCTTATTCAGCGGTATTGGCGGAATTTGTATCCGTCTTTTTATTCTCATCAGCATTCGATGCATTCTTCGGTGCTTTTTTCTTCTTTGTCTTCTTCTCTTTCTTGTCCGCGCTCGAATCTTTTTCCTTCTCAAGCGCATTCCCGCTCACTTCGCCTTCGGTCTCTTCCTCGTCTAAGGACGAGGGTTTTACCGCCACGGGATGATCCCCTTGGTCTAAGTAGATTTCCCGATAATCTTCGTTTTTCGCCTTCATTTCTTTGCGAATTTCTTCCAGCTGTTTGGTCTTGTATTCCGCCTCGTCGAAGCTGAGAATGTGAACCATGGTTCCGTCGGAAAAAGCGATGCGCATGCCCCGATCTAAAATGGAAACCGTGTGAATGTCCTTTTTCATCGGCGATGCAAACAGGGTCTTGATCATGTGAATCTTTTTCCCGTTCCCCGTGCTTTTAAAGGCCGCCTGCCCCAATCGCACGCCTTCGGTGACGAGACCTGTGATCTTCGGCATGTTTGGATTGTAGGAACGGGTTTTTTCCAAGGCCTTAAAATCGTCGTTGACGAGAATATAGCCCTCGCCGCTGTAAAGCTGCGCGAAGGGTTTTTCCTCGTCGATTTTTATGGTCAGGGTGTGTGGAAAGTTCAGACCGATAGTCGCCTCTTTCACATAGGGCATTTGCTCCAGGCGATTTTTCAAACGACCCTTGTTCAAGCGAAAATAGCTTTTCCCTCTGGATTCCTCGGCGATTTTCACGACGGAATTTTTCGACACGGCCTTCGTCCCCGCGACGCGCACATCGGTTAAGGCCGTCATGGAGGAAAAGGCGAAGAGGCCGCTGCCGACGATGGCAAGCAAGACGACTACCAAGGCGATGCGGCGATTTCTGTATTTTCGCCTCAGCCTTTGTTTGCGAGATGTTTTTCTTCTTTGCTTCGTCGGTTTCATGATCTGACAAGTCCTATGATACTCTCGGCGATGGCGTCGGTGCCCTTGGTGTTGACCATGTGCAAGGCATTGGCGCCCATTTCCCGCCGCATTTCTTCGTTGTCTAAAAGATTCTCGATAGTTTGTAAAAGAACGTGGCCGTTTAATTCCTCTTCTTCGATGACCACTGCCGCCTCGGATTTTTTATAGCTCATGGCGTTGTGGTACTGGTGATTTCCGGCCGTGTACGCCTTGGGAATCAAAATGGAAGGCAGGTGCATGGCGCTGATTTCCGCCAAGGTCATGGCCGATGAGGAGGCCACCACCAGATTGGCGACGGCCAGGTACTCGGGAATTTGATGGGAGTAATCCAGCACCGTGTAGGACTCGTCGTCTACTTGGCTCATTCGTTTGATGAAGTCGTCGTAATGCTCTTTCCCCGTAATGTGGACTAAGTGAAAGCTCAGGCTCGGATGCTTTTTCATGATTTCGAGAACCGCCTCGTTCGTCGATTCCTGACCGCCGCTTCCGCCGAAGGAAAGCACCAGCGGCTTGTCCGAATTATAGCCCACCGCTTCTCTTCCCGCCTCTTCGTCGATTTTTTCGAAGGTCGATCGAATGGGATTGCCGGTGTAAAGCTTTTTCGTATGTTCCGGGAAGTACTTTTCCGCTTCCTTAAAGCTGTAGGCGATGAGATCCACCCTTTTGGCCAAGAGGCGATTGGTCTTGCCGGGATAGGCGTTTTGCTCTTGGATCACCGTCTTAATGCCTCTGCCCTGTGCCTTCAAGACGATGGGCGCGCAAACATAGCCGCCGGTACCAACCACCACGTCGGGGCGAAAGTCTTTTAATATCTTTCCCGCATCGTGGAGGCCGTGGATCAGCTCCACCATGGTAAGGACGGAATCTTTATTGATCTTCTTTCTGGGAAAGCCTTTAATGTGCACCGGAGCAAATGGGATGTGGTAGGCCGCCGCCAATTCCTCTTCCATACTGTCTTTTTTTCCCACGTACAGAAATTCGATGGCGTCCACCTTTTTTTCCAAGGCTTCTTTTATGGCGAGGGCCGGATAAATATGACCGCCGGTGCCGCCGCCGGACAATATAACTCTCAATGTAATTCTCCTTTCCTCGATAATCTGAGTAATATGCCGCTCATGGCCATGACGAAAACGAGGGCCGTTCCCCCGAAGGAGATATAGGGTAGGGTCAGGCCGGTTACGGGCAGAATTCCCGCGGCCACGCCCATATTGAAAAAGGCTTGAAAGCCGATGGAGAGAAAAATCCCCGTGGCAATCAATTTTTCATAGAGACCCTTTTGTTTCAGCGCCGTCAAAAAGCCGCGTTGAACGAACAGGGCAAAGAGCCCGATGACGATGGTGGTTCCGATAAAGCCGAACTCTTCGCCGATCACGGCAAATATAAAGTCGTTGTAAGCCTCGGGCAGGCGGTTAAAGACCTCGTGGGAGCGGAAGTATCCGATTCCCTTCACCGATCCCGTGCCCATGGCGTAGAGGGAGTTGGCCAGCTGCCAGTCGGTATTGCCGATGTCGTCAAAGGGATGCAAAAAGGACGTGAGCCGCTTCATGCGATAGGGCACGCGGAAGACGAAAAAGTACATCACCGCGAGGCCCATGGAAAGAATGCTGACGAGCTCGGCAAAATTCATGCCGGAGATGAAAAACATCCCCAAGAGACTGATGGCGATGACCATGGCGGATGAGAAGTCCTCCTTCATGACGATGACGACGGACAGGCCGATCACTGTGACGATGGGAAGAAAGCCTCCCTTTCGCCTCTTTCCCCTGTGGAGCACCAACAAATTCGCCGTATAGAAAATGGAGGCGTACTTTAAAATATCCGAAGGCATAAACTGGATGTGCGTCCCCGGGATTAAGAGCCAGCGAGTGGCGCCGTTGACATTGACGCCCAAAGATGTGTATAGGGCGGCGCAAAGGACCATGCCTAAAGCCCAGGCGGGGAAGGCAAAGCGCTGAAAGGCTTTTAGTGGCACCACATAACAAACGCCGGCGGCCACCAATCCTACGACGAGAAAAATCAGGTGCCGCTTAAAAAAATATGTGCCGTCGCCGTATTTCGTCAGGCCGGTTGTAAACGAACTGGACGCCACCATAAAGACGCCGATAACGAGAAGTAATACAATGGCGATTAACAGGGGCGGATCAGCATATTTTCGGATTCGTTCCATGATTTAATCAGCTCCGTCTCTCCCTTACGATTTCTTTAAATTCATCGCCGCGCACTCTGTAATTGGGGAATTGATCCCATGAGGCACAGGCCGGCGAAAGCAACACCGCTTCTCCCTCCACGGCTCGATCCATGGCCGCTTCCGTGGCCTCTTTCATGGTTTCGTATTCCGATACATTCTTTATGCCGGCATCCTTTGCCTCTTCCTTGATGACGGCTTTCGTCGCGCCGAAAACATAAAGGCCGGTAATGGCGGCGGCGTGCTTTTCAAAAAGGGCTTTAAAGTCGCTGCCCTTATCGAAGCCTCCCGCCAAAAGGTGAATGGGCTTCGTCAAACTGGCCAAGGCCACGTCGGTGGAATCGGGATTGGTTCCCTTGGAGTCGTTATAGTAATCGACGCCGTCTATGGTGTCCACGTATTCCATGCGGTGGCTGACGCCCCTGTAGCTCATGAGCGTATTTTTAATGGACGCCACATCCACGCCGAGAACGTAAGCGCAAAGGGCGGCTTCCAAGGCATTGCGCACGTTGTGATCGCCGACTAAAAGCATGTCGGAGCGCTTCATCAAGGGAATGTGCTCGCCATCGTGAGACAAATAAAGCAGGTCCTGATCCTTGTAGGCGCCGTCCTGTTGGATAGGCGTCGTGCTGACAACCAAGGCGCGGTCCAGCTCCTCGCCGATCATAGACAGGTAGGGATCGTCAATATTTAAAATAAGTACGTCGGAAGAATCTTGATTGGCAAAGACTTTTTCTTTGCTCATGCGGTAAGCTTCCACGGATTTATGATGGTCCAGATGGTCTTCCGTAATATTGGTTAAAATAGCCACCTTCGGTTTGAAATCCAAGGTGGTTTCCAATTGAAAGCTGGAGCATTCGATGACTAAGTAATCGTCTTTCTTCGCCCGCTTCGCCAGAGGCAAGACGCCGACGCCGATATTGCCGCCCACATAGGCGACCTTTCCGCCGTCGATGAGCAGGTGGTAAAGAAGATCTGTCGTCGTGGTCTTTCCGTTGGTTCCCGTAATGGCGATAAAGTTTTCGCATTCGGAGATGCGGTAAGCCAATTCGATATCGGAAATAACGGGGACTTTTCTTTCCTCAAACTCCGGCAGCAAGCCGCTGTCCAGAGGGATGCCCGGGCTCTTCACGACAAAATCCACGGCCTCTCCGTCGTAAAAGGGAAACTCTTCGTCCAGCAGATCCATGCGGGCCTTATCGTCGTCGTAAACGTAAAGCTCATTCTCGTCCTTTAAGGCGTCGATGGCACTCATGCCCGTCGTTCCTAATCCGTATATTAAAATTTTCTTATTTTTCATCATGCGCTCCTAAAAAACCAAGAAATAACTTATGATGCAAAGGATCAGCTCCACCGCGCCGAACATGGCGACGATTTGAACTTCCTTCATCCCCTTTTGTTCAAAGTGGTGATGAATGGGGCTCATAAGAAATATTCGCTTTCTCCTCGTCTTAAAGGAGATCACTTGCAAAATAACGGACAGGGTTTCGATAAAGTAAATGCCGCCGCAAACGGGAAGCAACAAAGGCAGATTGAGCAGAATGGCGATGGCTACCACGGCGCCGCCCAGTGCCAAGGAACCGGTGTCTCCCATAAACACTTTGGCGGGGTATTTGTTGTAAAACAAAAATCCCAACAGGCCGCCGGCGAGGACGAGGCAGAACAAGGCGACGGAGGTCCGTCCCATTTTTGCACTGATTAAGGCAAAAAACAGCATGAGTATGGTGGTGACCGTAGAGGACAGGCCGTCCAAACCGTCGGTTAGATTCACGGAATTCACCGTGCCTACGACGACGAAAATAGTAAAGGGAATGAAGAACATGCCGAAGTCTACCGGCCGCATGGTCCCCGGCAGGAGGACGGCAGTGGTCAGGTGTTCGGAATTGACGATGAGAAAATAGAGCAGAACGGCAATAAATATCTGCGCCAGCAGCTTTTGCAGCGCCGTGAAGCCCAGGTTTCTCTTGTTGACGACTTTGATATAGTCGTCGATAAAGCCGACGAGACCGAAGCCGAAGGTGGAGATGAAAAGAACCGCCACCTCGTAGGTCATATTGCCGGTAAGAATCGTCCCGAGAAGCGCTGCCGTCAGAAAGATCACGCCGCCGATGGTCGGCGTGCCTGCCTTCGACAAATGGCTCTGAGGCCCGTCTTCACGTATTTCCTGTCCTGCATGCAGTTTTCTTAACATGGGAATGAAAATCCTACCGCCGATCATGGCGAGAATCCACCCAATGGCCAGACTCATTAGTCCTGTGCCTATGCTCATACTAGCCTACTCCTTCTTATCGTTACGCGCTTTGCGCGTCTTTTTTGTCTTTTCTTTCGTCGTTTTCGAATGGTCCCCATTGGAATCTGTCGAATTTTTATCCGTCTGATCGTCGTTAACATCAGCTTCGAAACGAATCACGATCTTACTCCCCTTCGGCAGAACTTGTCCCGCCAAGGGCTCTTGACTGACCACAGTGCCCTCCCCTTCCAGAACGTAATCCAGTTGGGAGTCTTCCAAAATCTTTTCGACTTCCTTCTTCGTCTTGCCTCTGAAATTGGGAACGCTCCGCTCTTTTCCGTCATTGGGGTCGATCTTTAAGTCGACGATGGTATTTTCGTCCACTTCCGTTCCCGCTTCAGGAGCCTGTTGAATGACCATGCCGAAGTCGCCGACATTTTCCGAAGCCATATTGAATTTAAGGCCCGCGTCGGTTAAAACTTTCCCCGCATCTTCCAAGAGCATGTGCTTCACGTCGGGCACGATGACCTTTTTAATCTTTTGCGATTGATCGCTGCCGCTGGGCGCGACATTTCCCTCTTGAAGGGCTGCCGCCATGATCTCCGATGCGATAGGCGCGGCCACGGTGCCTCCGAAGTAATCGCCTTCGGGCTCTTCCACCACGACCAGCACCGTGTATTTCGGATCATCGATAGGCGCCACCGAAACGAAGGAGCTGATGTATTTGTCCTTTTCATAGCCGCCGGTTTCCGAAACCTTGCCTGCCGTGCCGGTCTTTCCGCCGACGTGGTAGCGGTTCACCGCCCCCATGGTGCCGGTACCGTGATCAACCACGTGCATTAAAAGGGTGCGCATGGTTTCGCTGGTGGATTCGGAAATCACCTGGCGACGCACGGTCCGTTCGTTTTTCACGAGAATATGGCCGCTGACGTCTTGAACTTCATCGACGACATAGGGCTTTAGGAGATAGCCGCCATTCGCCACGGCGGATACCGCCGTCACCATTTGTATCGGCGTCACGGCAATGCCATGACCGTAGCTCATGGTGGCGAGGCGCGCTTCGTTAATGTCTTTTACATCCGTGGGCACGATCCCCTTTTGTTCCGCCGGCAAATCGATGCCCGTCACTTCGCCGAAGCCGAAGGCCTGAATGTATTTCAAGAGACCTTCCTTGGAAAGTTCTCGGGCAATATTGACGAAGGTCACATTGCAGGACTCGGAAAAAGCCTTGTCCATGGTAATGTCCCCGTGGGGATTAGGAAGGGATGTACAGGTAATGGTTACGCCGGGTATGTCCCTGACGTAGCCCGTGCAGTAGTAGTGCTTTTTCGGATTCGTCGTATCCTCTTCCAAGGCGGCGGCCGCCGTCACGGTTTTAAAGGTGGAACCCGGCTCATAGGTGTCGCTGACGGAAAAGTTTCGCCAGTTGTTGTATAAGAGCTTCGATTTTTGTTCGCTCTTTAAGTCCTTCCACACGGCCCTTTGCTCTTTCGTCGCGGGAATGTAGGGATGATTCAAATCGTAATCGTCCGTGGATGCCATGGCGCGAATGGCGCCGGTTTGTGTTTCCTGAACGATGGCCGTGATTCGATGGGCGTGATTTTTCTCCCAATGGGAATCCAGTATATCCTCGGTCTTTCGCTGCAAGGATTCGGATATGGTGAGTTTTAAATTGGCGCCGGCTTGAATGGCCACGGCATTGTCTCTTTTTTTGCCGAAGGAAGGGGCGAGACGCAGATCGTCGTCGTAATACTTTTCGATGCCGTAGCGGCCGTCCCCTTCTTTTCCCGTAAAGCCGAGAACCAAAGACGCCAAGTCGTTGTTGGGATAGGTGCGGGCTTCGAAATCCTCCACGACCACACCGGGAATGTCCGAGTCCTTCAGCTTTAGCGCGACGGAGCGGTCCACATTGCCCTTCAGGAGCACGTGGCCGCTTTTTTTCATTCGGGAATCGTATTGGGCTTCGGTCATTTCCAAATTTTTTAAAGCGAAGCTCCTCAGCTTGCTTCTCTGTTTTTCGCTATCCTTCGCCTTGGCCAATACCGCCGTATCCAAATAAATATCGGATTTGCTGATATTGCTCACTAGCTTTTTGCCCTCGGCATCAAAAATCAAGCCGCGTTCGGGCTTTCTGTGTCCTTCCGTATTGAGTGCCAGGGCTTGGCGGGTTAAATTGTCGGCATCGACGATTTGTAAATACGCGACGCGCCCCCACAAAATAAAAAAGAGCAAGAAGAGAAAAACGTATAGAAAGGCCACTTTTTTATCCATCCGTCTCAGATGGGATAAAAGAAATCGGCGATCTCTTTTTCTCTTTCTCACTCTTTTCGTCTGTTTTATTTTCTGCTCTCCCACAAGAGCCTCCTACTTTTTATTGAAAATATGCAGAACAGAGATGACCGGGTTCAGGTAGACGTTTTCGTTAACGTCGTTTTCTTCATTGCGAAGGCGGACGTCGATGTATTTTACCTGGTCGTTTTCGGGATAGACCATGCCCAGTTGAAATTTCGCTTTTTTCATAATCTCGTCTGAATTTTTAATTTCATCTAAGTCGGCATTCATGTCCCTGTAGGTTTTGTCCATCTCTTCCATAGCCCTGTTTTGGCTTTCGATGGCCGCATTAAGTAAAGCGATATGGGTGTGCGCCCGCAGCTGCAAAAAGGCTGTAACACTGAGCATGCACAGGATGACGGCGAGAAGTCCGGAACGGGAAACCCATCTTCTGTTACGACGACGGACAGGCCGCCGGCGGGGACGTTTGTTTTCGACTTGTCTCATTATATCACTCCCCCTCAACTTTTTCAGCAATGCGTAGCTTTGCCGAATGGGCTCGATGGTTTTCTTCCAGCTCTTTATTCGATGCCGTTATGGGCTTCCTGGTTATAATTTCGATCTCTCGCTTCTTGCTGCAGGTACAAATCGGCTGCCTCGGCGGGCAGATACAGTCTTTGTATAAATATTGGAAACTGTTTTTTACGATCCGGTCCTCCAGGGAATGGAAGGTGATAATTGCAAGTCGGCCTCCCGGCTTTAGCATTCGAACCATGTTCGGTATGGAGGATTCCAGCACGTCCAGCTCGCGGTTGACGGCGATGCGAAGGGCTTGGAAGGTTTTCTTCGCCGGATGACCGCCGTCCTGACGCACTTTTTTCGGAATGGCCTTTTTTATCACATCCACCAGCTCGAAGGTGGTGGTAATCGGTGCTTCTTGCCTTTGACGCACGATAAACGCGGCGATGCGATCGCCCCACCGTTCTTCGCCGTAGGTCTTGATGATTTTTGCCAGGGCTTTTTCGCTGTAGGAGTTGACGATGTCGTAGGCCCTTACCGACGCGTCCTTGTCCATCCGCATGTCCAAGGGTCCGTCGAAGCGGTAGCTGAATCCCCGCTCCGCCGTGTCGAATTGATGGGAGCTGACGCCGATATCCAGAAGGATACCGTCGACATGCTCAATATGTAATGTCTTTAAAATGGCAGGCATATCGACGAAATTTCCCTTCACCAGTTGAAAGTTGTCGCCGATGGTTTCCAGATGCTTTCTCGCCGCCGAAAGGGCCGCGTCGTCTTGGTCGATGCCGACGAGCAGGCCGCCGTCCAGGCGTTTTAAAATTTCGCCGCTGTGGCCGCCGCCGCCTAAGGTGCCGTCGACGTAGATGCCGTCAGCTTTAACCTTTAATCCTTCGATTACCTCGTCACATAGGACGGGTACGTGTTTGAAATCCATAGCCCCTCCTAAATGCCCAGGTCTGAAAGCTGTTGTGCGATTCGATCGTAGGACAGAGCGTCGTCTTCCGAATAAGCATCCCACATGTCTTCGGACCAAATTTCCATGCGCGTTCCCACGCCGATAATCACCGTGGTGGCATCGAGTCCCGCATAGTCCATTAGGTTTTGAGGAATGCGCACCCGCCCCTGCTTGTCCAACTCGCCGTCGCAGGCGCCGGAAAAGAAGTAGCGAACGAAGGCGCGGGCATCCTTGTGGGTTAAGGGCAAGCTCTTTAATTTTTCTTCCATGCGACGCCATTCGTCCATAGGGAACAAAAAGATGCACTGATCCAAGCCCTTGGTCATGACGTAACCGTCTTGAATGCCCTCGCGAAATTTCGCCGGCAAGACCAAGCGCCCCTTGGCATCGATATTATGTTTGACTTCACCGAAAAACATAATGCCCCCCATTAAACCCTTTTCTACCACTTTGTCCCACTTATCTATATTTTACACTATTTAATTGGGTAATCAAGCGCAAAATAAAAAAACCACCGAAAAAAGGTGGTTTTTCTGATTTTTTATTCACTTTTCTTCGAAGCAGGCTCCGTGAGTGTATAATCTCCCGCTTTTGCGCGCTTCGGTTGAATGATTAATAGCAAGATTCCGAGTGCGATGACGATGAGACTCATCACTTGCGCCGTGCGCAAGGGGCCGATGTAAAGGCTGTCCGTGCGTAGCCCTTCGATAAAGAAGCGGCCGATGCTGTAGAGGATCATATAGATCCCTGCCATTTCGCCGGGAAAGCGTCGCCTCTTCGATACGTAGAAATAGAGTATGAGAAAGATGCTCACATCTAAAATGGATTCGTATAAAAATGTGGGGTGAACCATTTGCCCGCCCACATTAATAGCCCAAGGCACACTGGTGACGCCGCCGTGGGCTTCGCCGTTCATAAAATTTCCCCAGCGGCCGATGCCCTGTGCCAGGACCACGCCCGGTGCGAGCATGTCTATGAGCTCGATGAAGCTGATTTTTTTCACACGGCAGTAAATAAAAATCGCCAGTGCTCCGCCCAATAGTCCGCCGTGAATGGCGAGGCCGCCGTTTCGTATGGCGAATATTTCGGACAGGTGGGCGCTGTAGTAGTCCCACTCAAAAAGAACGTAATAGGTGCGGGCACCGACGATGCCTAAGGGCAGGGCGAAAATGCTGGCATCCACCACCGCATCCTTCGGCAACCGCGAATTTCGCTCGATCAGCTTCTCTCCGAAGAATATGGCGAGGAGCGCGCCGCAGGCGATGAAGATGCCGTACCAGCGGACCTCCAATCCGAAAAGCGTAAATGCGATCGGATTCATTTTACTCTCCTATAATGGCGATGGATTTCGATGCGCCGATGCGACTGGCACCGGCGGCGATCATGGCTTCGGCGGTTTTTGTGTCGCGAATGCCGCCGCTGGCCTTGACGCCCATCGTATCTCCTACGGCATCCCGCATCAGCTTCACATCTTCCACCGTGGCGCCTGCCGTGGAAAAGCCCGTGGAGGTCTTGACGAAATCCAAGCCCGCTTCCTTGGCCAGGGCGCAGGCCTTTTTCTTTTCCTCATCGGTTAAAAGGCAGGTTTCCAGAATTACCTTCACCACGGCATTTTTCGCCGCTTCTCTCACGGCCTTCATGTCCTCGAGGACCATGGCCTCGTCGCCGCTTTTCAGTGCGCCGATGTTCAAGACCATGTCCACCTCGTCGGCGCCGTTTTCCACGGCTTCCTTCGCTTCAAAGGCCTTTACCGTCTTCGTATTGGCTCCCAAGGGAAAGCCGATGACGGTACATACCTTTACGGGCGAATCCTTTAACCGCTCGGCGGCGAGGGAGACCCAGCAGGGTTCGAGACAGACCGAGGCGAATTCATATTTCTTCGCTTCGTCGATGACCTTGATCACCGCCTCTTTCGTCGCGTCGGCATTGAGTATGGTGTGGTCGATGGTTTTATTTAATTTCATTTCTGTTTCCTTTCAAAAAAGCAAGAGAGGCTAAAATCAAAAGCCCGACGGCCATGACGAGGCCGATTTGCTTGACCATGCCGAAGAAAAAAGGCTCCGGCAACATTTGAATCATCAGATCTTTTTCGGGGTCCATAAGCCACAGCTTGTTAGAGAAAAACAAGGTGTGGAAGGTGTACCACGCTTTTGAAAAGTTCGCGGCGATGAGAAGGACCAATAGGGCGAAGGCCGCGATCAAGACGATGGTGGCCTTGCCTACACTTCTTAAGCCTTCCCTCATCCCCGCACCTTTCGCCAGAAAATAAAAGCTCATAGCCGCAAGAACGGCGGCGGCGAGACTCAGCCGGCGCATTAAGTGAAACAGGGCGTAGACGTCCACCATGTGATCCACTTCGCTCTTGGAGAAATATGGCGTCAAGGCTTTCTCATCGCCCCGCTTTAAATAATCTCGAAGGCCGTCGGAAATCTTGTCTAATTCATTCAGTGACTTCTCCGTGACACGGGGAATGTCGTTTTGAATCATCTGCCGCCGGTAATAGGCTCCGTTGTCGCTCACCCACTGGGTGGCGAGACTGAACAAAAGAAACGTCAGGCAGAGGGCCGTCACCAAGGCTAAGAGGCGCTTCATTCGTCGTCTTCGTCGTCGTTTTCCCAATTGTGAATGACTTCTTGCACGTCGTCGCTTTCTTCCAATTGGTCGATGAGCTTATTCATCTTCTTCCGATCTTCCGGATCGTCTAAGACCGTGGTAGTTTGAGGCAGGTAGGTGATTTCAGAAATCACGAATTCATAGCCCGCCTCTTCCAAATTCTTTCTTACGCTTTGATAATCCTCCGGCGCCGTAATAATTTCGATGCCGCCGTCTTCCGTGCGAATGTCTTCGGCGCCCGCTTCAATGGCGTCCATTTCCACGACCTCCGGATCCACGCCCTCTTTTATTTCGATGCCTAATTGGCCTTTGCGTTCAAAGAGGAAGGAGACGGAGCCGTCGGTACCTAAATTGCCGCCGTTTTTATCGAAGGCGTGGCGAACATCCGGCGCCGTACGATTGCGATTGTCCGTCAAGCATTGCACCATCACCGCAATGCCCGAGGGGCCGTAGCCTTCGTAGGTGACGGATTCGAAATTGTCGCTATCCCCTTCGCCGGCTGCTTTTTTAATGGCCCGCTCGATGTTGTCGTTGGGCATGTTTTCCGCCTTGGCGCTGTCGATAGCCGCCTTCAGTGCGGGATTGTAATCGGGATCGTCGCCCCCTTCTTTCACTGCCACGGCAATTTTTCTCGCCATTTTCGTAAAGATCTTGCCGCGCTTGGCGTCGGCCTTTCCTTTTTTATTTTTTATGTTGTGCCATTTCGAGTGTCCTGACATCATAACCTCCTTTATTTATAACGATTTATTATAGCATGTACGCCCGTTATCTTTCAAATTTCGGCGGCAAGGCGCGCTTGTGGGCGCTGGTTTTGTGGCGCCGCTCGATAAGATCTTTGTGTTCGCCGTCGTTTTGTCCTCTGACGGCGGCGTCTAATTCACCGTAGGTAAAGCCCATTTCATCTTCGTCGGTTTGGCCGGCGTATAAGCCCGCCGTGGGCTTTTTCTCGATGATTTCCTCGGGAAGCCCCAAAGCTTTGGCAAGTTCCACCACTTCTCCTTTGACAAAATCCACAATGGGCATGAGGTCGCAGGCGGAGTCACCGTATTTCGTAAAATAGCCGATGTAGTATTCGCTGGCATTGGAGCAGCCGCAGACCAGGTAATTTCTGTCCTGAGCGTAGTAGTATAAGGTGGTAGTTCGCAGGCGGGGCTTGATATTCGCCTTGGCCATGGCCACGTCGCTTTCGAAGGATGCGTCGACCAATGCCTCGTAGGTCTTCGTCAGATCCACCTTCTCTACATTCAAGTTTAAATTTTCGACGACGAGGCGGGCGTCCCTTTCGTCTTGAGGATTGGAGTCGATGGGCATGATGATGCCCAGAGCGTCGTCACCGAAGGCCCGCTTGGCCAAGCCCGCCACCACGGCGGAATCAATGCCCCCGCTTAAGCCGAAGACGACGCCGTCAGCGTGGGCGTCCTTTACCGTCTCTCTCATCCATTGGACCACTGCATCAATTTGTTCGTTCATCTTTACCTCCATAGAATTCCTGTTCATAAGCCACGTCGTCTACGAGCATTTTTCCCTCGTACACCGGCCGTTCCGTTTCTTTTTCTTCAATAATGTAAACCTCGCCGGATGTGGCGTCTTGTAAATAAGATAAAAAGGCCTCTTTGCCCGTTTCATAAACGGTGGTCGTCACTTCCACCTGATCGCTGAAGGCCGAATTCAATACGGGGTAGCCCCGCTCCCGCATATAGTTTTCGATGGCCCCGTGGGCAGTGTAGGCATAGCGAAAACTGATGTCCACGGCCCGATGCATCTCCACAATTTTCGCATCGTCCAAGGCCTCCGATGCCGAAGTGGAATAGGCGCGAATCAAGCCACCCGCTCCTAAAAGGGTGCCGCCGAAGTAACGGGTGGAGACACAAACCACATTCCTCAGATCGTTGCGCTTCAGCACTTCCAAAATAGGCGGCCCCGCCGTCTTTTGGGGCTCGCCGTCGTCGTCGTATTTTTGCATGGCGCCTTCTTCTCCGATAATATAGGCGGAGCAATTGTGCGTGGCGGCTTTCTCCTTCTCTTTTATTTCAAAAATAAAGGCTTCCGCCGCTTCCTTTGTCTTGGCAAAGGCCACCCGGCCGATAAATTCCGATTTTTTCTCGATGAGCCGGCTCTCCCCTCTTCTATAGACGGTTTTATACATAGCGCCTCCTTACATAGGGTTTTAAGCGATGCCAGGACCGCTTCGGCAAGGTCGCCGTCATGGTTACGCCATCGGCTTCGTAATTTAAGCTTTCCACCGGATAATGATTTTTAATGGCTTCCACATGATCCATCTCGTTAAAGGAAAATTTCAGGTCCACCTTCACGTAAAGGTCCTCGACTTTTTTCTGCACAGCTTCGTAAAAATAATCGAAGGATTCGTCGTACTTGCAGGAGCCGTAAATCACCGTATCCTCCGACGGAGCAAAGGGCAGTTTTTTTCCCTCCATGCGGTCTTTTTTATTGACAAACAATAGACCGGGCACGTGAGCGGCGCCCAAATCATTTAAAAGCTTCCTGGTCGTTTCGTAGCGCAGGGCGCCGTCTTCGGCAGAGCCGTCGATGACGTGAACGATAAGATCCGAATCCTTTAGCTCTTCCAGGGTGGTGTGAAAGGCCTCCACCAGGGTGGTGGGCAGATTGGATATAAAACCCACGGTGTCTGTGACGTAAACCACCAAGCCGTCGGGCAGGCGGATGCGGCGGGTGTCCGGGTCCAGAGAGGCGAAGGGCATGTCTTCCACATAGACCTCACGGCCCTTGGCGTTGGATTCCTTCAGCAGACGGTTCATCACCGAGGATTTCCCCGCATTGGTATAGCCCACCAGGGCGATGGCGGGCACTTGGGAGTTGATGCGATTTTTTCTACCGGTATCACGAATCTTTCGCGCCTGTTTTAATTTCTTCTTCACCCGCTGAATGTCTTCGGCAATGCGCCGGCGGTCGATTTCAAGCTTTTGCTCCCCGGGGCCACGGGTGCCGATGCCGCCGCCCAGTCGGGAGTAATTTTTCTTTCCGATTAAGTGGCTCTTGCCGTATTCCAGCTGAGCCAAATAAACCTGGAGCTTTCCCACATCGGTCTTCGCCCGTGAGGCAAAAATATCTAAAATCAAAGCCGTACGGTCCAACACGTCGACCTGCAGCGTCTTTTCGATTTCCCGCATTTGAATACCGGAAAGGGCTTGGTCGAAGATCACCAGGTCGATGTCTTCGGCGAGGACGAAATCCTTCAGCTCGTCGAGCTTACCCTTTCCCATGAGCGTCGCCGGATTGTAGGCGCGAACCTTTTGTTCGATGGAAGCGATCACGTCGCCGCCCGCCACCTCCACCAGGGCGTTCAGTTCTTTTAAGCTTTCCTCGTAATAGCTTTGGGACTCGTCGTGAACCGACGCCGTCACCACTCGTTCTCTTTTTTCCATGTCGCCTCCTGCCTAAGCTTCTTTTTAAATATACACAACCTTGCTCTTCTACGCAACAATGGCCCATGATATAATGAAAAAAAGGGGGTTTCCATGCGGTTCAAACACGTCTTTCGCCACAAAAAAACGTGGCAATTAATTTTCGTCGGCCTGCTACTCATTTTCGTCCTGCTCGCCGGCATCGCGGCCATTTGGGTGGTGTCCATACTAAAGGATCTTCCCGCCGTGGACTTTAAGGACTTGACCACGTCCATTCCGCAAACATCGTACATATTAGACGCCGAAGGAGGGACCATCGACGAGGTGGATCCCTCCGTCTTCAGCGAAAACATCCCCATCGACCAGGTGCCGGATCACGTGAAGCAGGCCTTTCTCGCCGTGGAAGACCGCAGCTTTTACGATCACCACGGCTTGGACGTACGGCAGCTGGCGGCGAGCATCCTTGCCAATGCAAAAAGCGGCGCCATCGAGCGAGGCGGCTCCACCATTACCCAGCAGTTGGTAAAGAATGTTTATTTAAGCGGCGAACAATCCCTGGACCGGAAAATCAAAGAGGCCTATCTCACCTTGGGCATGGAAGAAAAATTAAGCAAGGATGCGATTTTGGAAGCCTATCTGAACCGAGTGGACTTGGGTTTGGGCAGTCAAGGCATCGAGGCGGCTTCAAACGCCTACTTCTCAAAACACGCCAAGGATTTAACCGTAGAAGAAGGGGCTCTACTGGCAGGCATCGTCAAATCTCCCGCTACCTACCAGCCGGTAAAGCGGATTCCCACGGAAGAAAACGACGGCTTAGGCGTCATCGCCACCCAGGTCATCGGCGATCAATCCTTTGATCTTGTGGAAAATCCCAGGGCGGCGGAGCGAAAAAACATCGTCCTTCGCTCCATGACACAGGCCGGCTATCTCTCTAAAGAGGATGCCGAGGCATATAGTCAAACGCCCATTTCCTTTATGCCGAGGGAGGCACCACCCGCCCCCTACTCGTCCTACGTCGCCGACGTCGTATCCGACGAAGCCATTTCGATTATGGCGAAGATTCGACACATGGACCGCAAGGCCGCGGAAAAGCTGGTGCGAGAAGGCGGACTCACCATTCAATCCACCATCATCGGGGACTATCAGAAAAAAATGGACGCCCTTTACGACGACTACCCCGCCTTGGTGGCACGTGGCAAAGACAGGGGCGCGAGCTTTATGGACTTTACCACCGACGATGAAAATCGCATCGTCGACGACGAAGGAAGCATTCTCTATTATCCCTACGACGAGCTTTTCGACGAAAAGGGCAATATGCACCTGCCCTCAGGCACATTTACGAAAACCGATGACGGCTTGGAAATCGACGGCGAGTATTTTTCCGCCTCCGGCGGCAATTTACTCTTGAAGAATCTTTACTACCGAGACGAAAAAAACAATCTGCGCACCATCGCCGGTGCGGCTACGGTCTTTCAGGAAGGGGATCTGAAAAGCCCCGATCGTCTTCTCATTCAGGGCGATCTTTACGACGAATACAAGGATGTCATAGAAATCACCGAAGACGAGCTCGTATTGCCCCGGGAGCTGTTTCTCCTTCCGGATAAAGGCAGCCTGCAGCCTCAATCGGCGGCGGTTATTGCCGACAATACCACCGGCGCCGTGGTGGCCCTCGCAGGCGGCAACGATCTGAAGGATCCCGCCCGCCTTCGTTACAATCACTTGAAGAGCAAGCGGCAACCGGGCACGGCCATCGTGCCCCTCACTACCTATCTCGCCGCATTGAGTGAAGGCGACACCTTGGCCACCTCCTACGACGACACGCCTATGCGCATCGACGGAGATATCTGGCCACTGACCGATTCCTTTTACGGCTACGACGTCCTTGCCGATGCCGCCGCCAACAGCCGCATCGCCATTAGCGGAAAAATTTTACAGCGCCACGGCTTCGAGCCCATTCTGAAAAACCTCGCGCGCCTGGGACTCTACGGCGGCATGCGCGCCGCCGACGGGGTCAAGACGCCGAAGGAAAATTCCAAGCGCCACGACCTTACCTACGACGCCATGGCGGCGGGAAATTTCGTGGACGGCGTCGATCTCATGACACTCACCGGCGCTTACGCCCGCATCGCATCGCCATTAAACGCGGCGAACTACACAGTGCAAAAAATCACCGATCGGAAGGGCAATGTGCTCTACGAGCACGAAAAAACTACGGCGAATAAACAGCCCGACGAAGATATATTGCTCCGCTACGCCCTGAGCCGATCGCCCCTGGCGAAAAACCTTCGCGGTGCCGGCTACGACACCTTTGCTCTATCGGGGACAAACAAGCACAAGGCCGACTACTTCGTCTTGGGCGCCACGCCGAAATACACCTACGGCTTGTGGATGGGAAGCGAGCTGCAAAAGCTTTCTCTCGCCGGAGACAAAGGCCTGACGGAAAGCTTCTACGCTTCCCTCCTCGCCATACCCGGCGATACAAATCAGTGGGAGCTTCCTGCGCATTTCGAAATGCACGAGGTCAGCGACAAGACCGGGCTTCTGGCTACGCGCTATGCGCGCCGCGCCCGCTCCACCGTGACCTTGCCCTTCCTGCCGAAGACGGCGCCGACCGAGGAAACGGAAAATTATACGAGAAAACTCATCTGCTCCGTATCCGGTCAGTTGGCCTCCACCTACTGTCCTTACGAAACCATTACCTACGGCTACTACTTTATTCGTCCGAAGGGCTACAATCCCGAAGACTTCGACGGCATTTATCCAAAGGACTACTACACCCTTCCCACGGGCCATTGTCAAATTCACACCAAGGAATGGTATGACGAGCAAAACCAAGACACCGAGGATGAGGATCAGCAAAATGAAAACAACAGCCGTCTAAACAGAACCGGATCGCAAGGCAAAACCCAACGCCAAAGCAAAACCGGGCGTCACCGTTAGCTTCCCTGTGTAAATTCATCCCGTATCGGGTATGGTCATAATATAAGGAGGCGGCTATGAAACTATCTAAAATCGTAAAATGGGTGGCACTATCCAAAAGTGCCAAAGCCATGAGAAAAAAACCCGTTCGCAAAGCGGCAGCGAGCTTCGTAAAAAGCTACGCCCTTTGGAAAATTATTCGCAGAAAATAAAATCAGCCCTCGCCGGTAAAGAGCGAGGGCTTTTTCATGTACAAATTCAATCAGTCGATAAACATATTGTCCAAAAGGAGCAGATTCGTCAGGCTTCCTACGCCGCCGGGAACGGAAGTCACATACTGCGCCTTGTCGACGACGGCATCGAAATCCACATCGCCGGTCATTTTCCCCGAATCGTCGAAAGCGATGCCGCAGTCGATGATCCACTGTCCTTCCGACACAAAGTCCGCTCCCACCCAGCGGGATTGGCCGGTGCCGTAGACGACGATGTCGTGCTCCCTTGCCAGGGCGGGAATGTCTTTCGTTCGGGAATGGCCGATGGTCACCGTAGCATTTTTATCCAAAAGCATCATGGCCAGGGGCTTTCCGATGACCATGGAGCGATTAATAATCAGCACCCGCTTTCCTTCCAGCTCGCCCATGGCTTCGGCGATCATGGCGGCGCTTTTCGCCGTAGCGGGCATCATGGTTCCCTTGCCCTTAAAGATCCGCCACTGATTGATCGGGCTTAAACAGTCGATGTCTTTTTCCGGTTGAATGGCGGCGTCGATGGCCTCGGCATCCAAATGGCCGGGCAGAGGGTGGAAGATTAAAATTCCGCCGAAGCGCTCGTCCATATTACCCCGTGTAACTTCCGACAAAATTTCGCTTTCCGTAACGAGCTCCGGAAAGGTTGATACCTCGACGGGGATTCCGACATTTTCCGCCGATTTTATAATGGCTCTTTCATAGCTTATATCCGCCGGATTGTCGCCGACGCGAAGAATTAAAAGCTTGTATCCCACTTCCCGCTCTTTAGCAAAGGCAGCCTTCGTCGACAGCTCGTCGAGAAGTTTCTTTCGAATACCGGACACGTCAAATTTCATTTTTTCCTCCTATAAAAAAAGAGCGGCGAACCGCTCTCTGCCTCTACTTAATTATAACACACGGGTTGCATTTACAAAACGTGAGCTGTAATAGTTTTCGGACAATTTATTTTGTTTGACGCGACCGCTTCCGCTGGCTGCGTGAATGAAGGTGTCGTTGCCGATGTAGATGGCTACGTGGCTGACGCCCTTACCGGTGGTGTTGAAGAAAATCAAGTCGCCGGGTTGTAATTGAGATCTGTCTATTTGTCTACCCACTTGAGATTGAGCGGAAGAGGTTCTGGGAAGAGAAATCCCCAGCTCTCTTACATAGATGGCATATACCAGGCCGGAGCAGTCATAGCCGCCGTCGCCGGTTGCGCCCCATACATAGGGAGTTCCAATTTTGCTGAATGCGGAATTGATGACTTGTTGTGCTTTCGCTCCGTCAACTCTCGGTGCGGCAACGACAGGCTCGGCAACCTTCTTAACCGGTGCCTGCTTTTGAATGATGTCGCGTTGAACAGCCTTCACGCCGCCCTTACCGAAATCCAAATAGTTGGGATCGATTTGGAAATCCTTGCCTTCTTCGTTAAGAATAATGAAGAGGCCGTCCTTGTAGCTGACTACATTGACCGTTTGGTTCTTTGCCAATTGGTAAACGCCGTTGGCGTTTTCAAGTCTTAAATTTTGTTTTACCTTCGCCGGTGTGGAATAGGGGCCTTGGATCGCTTCAACGTATCCGAATTCTACGGAACCGAAGAGACCGTCTTCCGTATTGACAGCCACACCATTCTTGAAATGTTGAACCGATTGAAGGGTTTCACCGATAAAGAGGTTGCGTACGACCTTGCCGTCTTTTTTCAAAATGGCATTTTTCTTTACCGTGTAATATTGGGGTTTGCCCTCAGTGACGAGGATCTTTTCCTTCGGAACGGTCACCTTCGCGTTGCCCTTTTGGACTATGTAACCGCGTTCGTTTGTACCGACAATGTTCGCTTGTTCTTCAACGGCAAAAGTCAATTGATTGCCACTGTACAATGTGGTGTTATGATCCTGCACAAAAATGCCGGTATCTCTCAGACCTACGATCGAAATGATTGCCAACGCAGTCGTTCCGACGGCAAGCTTGAACTTTTGTTTCATGTAAAAACAACACTCCTTATTCCTTATAAAATTCCCGGCGGAAAGCCCTGTTTAACGGGGTTTTCCATCCGAAATTAGACTTTTCTTAATCATCTTTTGAAATTATAACACAGATGGTTACAGAATGTAACAATTTGATAGGTCAATTATGTTACTTCTCTGTTACAGTTCCATGACTTTTTATTTCTCTTTTAACGACCTTATAAGCTTTAACGGGCTGACTTTCACCGGAATTGAATGGTATACTGTTTAAAGACAAGTTACGGGAGGTGAGGGTCATTGGAATATGAATCCGACTACGAATTGTTAAAAAAAGAGATAGATGCCTGTATTACCGAAGGTCATGTGGAAGCGTGCAAGGACATCTTCGACAATTATCACGCCGTGGATATCGACGAGGTGCTCGACGATTTCGACTCGACGGATCTGCAGTACTTTCTTTTTATGCTGGATCCGGAAAATATTGCCGCTCTCTTGGAAAATGCCGAAGACGAGCTTCAGGTTAAAATCGCTCGCTTCTATTCGACAACAGAATTAATCGATATTTTCAGTTACATGACCAATGCCGATGTGGCGGATCTGTTGGGGTTATTGCCTACGATCAAACGCAAAGACATTCTTAACTACATGAAGAAAAGCGAATCGAATATTCTGAATATGATTCTTTCTTACGACGACGACAGCGCCGCCAGAATCATGACCACGGAATTTATATCCTTGAAACAGTCCTTAACCGTGCGCGAGGCTCTCTTAAAGATTAAAGAAATCGCCCCTACGACTGAAATTATCGAATCCATTTTTATTACGGACAATTTGCACCGACTGCAGGGGATCGTTGATTTGCGGGAAATTCTCGTGGCGCCGGGCTTTATGCCTTTGGCGGATCTCGTCGAGAACCATCCCTTTTTCGTCTATGCCGAGCAGGACCAGGAAGAAGCCGCCAATTTAATCTACAAGTACGACCTGAAATATTTGCCCGTCGTCAATAAAAATGAAGCGATCCTCGGGGTCATTACCTCAGACGACATTATCGACGTTATGGAAGAAGAACATAACGAAGACATTCTCGCTATGAGCGGGGTTTCGAAAGACGAAGAATACGACTCGAACTTTTTCCATTCCGTGAAGAGTCGCCTGCCCTGGCTCGTCGTCAATCTCTTTACCGCCTTTATGGCATCGGCGGTGGTCAGTATGTTTGAAAGCACGATTAGTCAGGTGGTGGCTCTCGCCGCCGCCATGCCTATCGTCACGGGGATGGGAGGCAATGCCGGCAATCAGGCACTGTCCATCGTCTTAACCAGCTTGGCCCGAGACGAAATTAGCTTGGAGGAAGACCTCCCCCTTGTATTGAAGGAGATCTTCCTCGGCCTTTTCGACGGCGCGGTTATCGGCCTCTTTGCGGGCATCGTCCTCTATTGGAAATACCATAATTTTTATTTGGGGCTAATTATTTTCGCCGCCATGATTTTAAACATGATCATCGCCGGCATCGTCGGCTTCCTCTTGCCATTGCTTTTCGACAAGCTGAAAATCGACCCCGCCATCTCCTCTCCCATATTCCTCACGACCTTTACGGATGTCTGCGGCTTTTTTATCTTTCTCGGTTTGGCATCCACTCTATTGCCTAAATTACTTTAACACTTAGAAAATTTTATAAATGCAAAAACCGAAGGCTCTCATTTCGCCTTCGGTTTTTTCGTCTTAAAAGATCTTTTATTTTTTAATAAATTCGTAAATGCGTTGACCTAAAACCACGCCTTGTTCTCTGGAGGCATTGGTTTTCGGTCTGAATTGATTGTTCTCGTAGCCCGACATCAGGCCCATGGATTGAAGCTCGTAAACCGATTCACGGGCGTACTTGCTGATCTTGTCGTGATCGGCGAATGTGTTGCCGACGGCATGGCTCCCTTCCACGTTCACGCTCTTTAAAAAGCGCGCCAGGATTGTCGCCATTTCTTCCCGCGTAATCTTGGCGTTGGGCGCAAATTTACCATTGCCTACGCCGTAAACCAGACCCAGACGCGATGCGATGACCACGGATTCGTTTTTCGTGTCCTTGAAGGGACTCTTGCTCGCAGCCAAGTGAACTCGCTCCACTTTTTCGTAGAGGCGCACGATGACTTCCGTAAATTCTTCCCGGCTGATTTCCTTTTTCATATCGGCCTTCACCGAAGGGGGAATCAATCCGTTGTTGCCCGCCGCACTTAGCTCTTCCAAAGACCAGGCGCTGGAATTATTAAAGACGGGACGATAGCCGACGGATACGGCATTGCCGAAGGCACTGCTTCCGCCCTCCGCTACATAACGCACCCGGAAGCTGTATTGATTGCTCCGAATGTCTATCGTAGTCAATTGAGTAAAGTCGTTAGCCGTTAAATTTTTCATGACTCGATCTTTTTCCCCTGCGGTCAGTTCGGCTTTGTAAACGTGGCCGCTTTTGGAAGACCAAGGCTCGAGATTTACCTTGCTGTCGATTTCATAGGCTACTTTTTTTCCTGCTGCCAGCTGCTCTTTGACCCAAGCGGGATTTTCCCAGCTAATGGATACACCGGCTTCGTCGGGGCTCAATGCCAAGGATAAGGCGCGGGGGCTTTCCATAGGTAGAGCGAATACTGCCCGAGCGGGAATCATTATTCCCACCAATAAAAAAAGTGCCAATATGCGTTTCAATGTGTATTTCAATAGTAACACCCTTTCTTTGCTGCTAAGACTATAGCAAAAGCCAGCCGGAGCTTGAAGGGGTACGCGAAATTTGTAACGGAATTGTCACTTTTTTTATTTGATTTTTAAAATTTGAAAATTGTCGATTTTGTAATCGAAGAAATATCTCACGTCCCCTTTTTGCGCAGCCAGTACCAATCGCATAAATCCGTCGTGGCTCACGTAAAGGGTATCCTCTTTCGCTGCCATTAAAAACATTTCAGCTCGCCTATAAGCCTCTCTCAGGCTTTCGCCTCCCGGCGGCGGATTGTCATAGGGATCGTCGATCCATGGCTCTAAGGCGTCGCCGTAAGCGTCGTAGGCATCGTAAAAGCTGCGGCCTTCCAAGACGCCCAGACTTACTTCCCTAATCAATGGCTCTTCGGACACAGCCATATCCTCGGCGATCAATGCCGCCGTCTCTTTGGCGCGAAGATAGGGACTGCAGGCGACGGCTTTGACATGAAGGGCGCGCACTTCTTCCCGCAGTTTCAAAACAATCTCCTCCTCTACGGGAAGCAGGGGCTCCGTGGGAGCGGCGTAATACTTTTTTTCATTGGCCAAGGTTTTTCCGTGGCGCATCATATAAATGCTCATGAGAAAAACACTCCGAATAAAATCAGGACCAAGAGCTCTGCCGTCTCTAAGATGGCGCCGTAAACGTCGCCGGTGAGGCCGCCGATTTTTTTTACGGACCATCGCCCGAAGAGGGCGCCGTAGAGGCAGGCGGCGATGGGATAGAGAAAATAGCTTGCGCCTCGCGTAAAGAAAATGATCGCCGCGAGAATCAGCCACTGTAGGTAATAGCTCTTTTTCGACGCACGCTTCTTAAAGAAGCTTCCCATGGAGGAGCTTTTCGCCGAGGGGAAAAAGTGGATCGCCGTCAAAAGACCCATGCGAGCCGAGGCAAACAAGATGCCCATTTCCACAGGCTGAATGGCCACCGACGCCAGGACGGCAAATTTCCCCAATAAAACCAAAACGAGAGAAAGAACGGCGAAGGTGCCGATGGTGGAATCGTGCATGATTTCCGCGATGCGATCTCTATCGCGATTGGACAAAAAGCCGTCCGCCGTATCCATAAGCCCGTCTACGTGGATACCCCCGTTTAACAGGTACCAGGTAAGGAGCCCCAAAAAGGCGGCATACAGCGGCCCTATGTCGTAGAAGTAATTATTCACCGACGCGACGATAGCCCCCATAAGAAAAGCGATCCAGGGAAACCAGAAGAGGCTCTTTGCCGCTTCTTTTTCACTGAAATCCGTTTTTATAAAGACGGGGATGCGCGTAATAAATTGAATGGCTAAAAGAAAACTGTTCATTTGATCTTCACCGGAATTCCCGATATACAGGCGTAGACCTCGTCCGCCGCCTGTGCCAACCGCTGATTCACCCGTCCCTGAATGTCTCTGAAGGCGCGGGAGACGGGATGCATAGGCACGATGCCGCTGCCCACTTCGTTGGTGACGATAAATAAATCGCAGGATGCGCGCCTCGCCGCGGCGATTAAATCCCGAAGCTCGTCCAAGCACAGGCCTTCGATTCTTTCCTCGTCGATAAGGTCACTGCCATCGGAATACTTCCACAGATAATTGGAAAGCATCACCGTCACACAGTCCAGGAGGGCGGCGTCCTCCCCCTCTATGGCCGCCGCCAAATCGTGGTCCCGCTCCGCCGTGCGCCAGGAGGCGGGCCGCCTGCTTTTATGTGCCTCGATGCGGCGAATCATTTCCGCATCATCTGCGGCCTGTGCCGTGGCGATATAGAGGACCTTGTCGTAATCCTTCGCCCGCGATTCGGCGTAGGCGCTTTTTCCGCTGCGGGCGCCGCCGGTTATTAATGTAATCATAGGGACTCCTTTTCGATATTGACCAACAGGCCCGGGTCGATGGCGTTGTCTTCCATGGAGCCCATGTTTTTCATGGCGTAGAGGGCTCCCTCCATCAATTGAAAAAACAGAGGACAGCCGCTCCCCTCTCCGAGGCGCATGGCGAGATCCATGGGCGGTATGAGGCCCAAGTGGCGATTCAATAATGCCGAGGCCCTTTCCGCGCTCTTGTGGGATAAAAAGACGTAATCTTTTACGAAAGGTGCCAATTCAATGGCTGCGAGGGCCGCCGCACCGGTGACGAAGCCGTCCACCACCGCCGCTACCTTCGCCTCGGCGCAGGCCAAAAACACGCCGACGAGACCGGCGAGATCCAAGCCGCCCACTTGAGCGATTTTGTGGATCACGTCGCCATCTCCTGCGCGCTTCACGGCCTTTTTCACTACCGCCACTTTTTTCGCCAGCTGGGCCTCGGTAATGCCGGCGCCGTAGCCCACGCAAGCTTCGGCGGATTCGCCGGTTAAGGCGCAGAGAAGAGCCGCCGAGGTGGTCGTGTTGCCGATACCCAGCTCGCCGGTACCCACCATACGTGCGCCTCTTGCGATCACATCTCGCGCCACATTTGCGCCCCGTTCCAAGGCGCGAAGGGCCTCGTCGCGAGTCATGGCGGGCTCCGCGGCAATGTTCCCCGTGCCGGGGCGCAGGGATTTCTTTAAAATATTGGGCTCCCGCTCCATATCTTCTTTCATGCCTATGTCCGCGATGACGAGCTCCGTCTCCGCCCATGCGCTTAATGCGGCGACGCCGGTTTCGCCACGAGCCATGGCGTTGGCGAGCATTTGCGTAAAGACTTGAGGCGATGAGCTGACATCTTCCGCCACCACGCCGTTGTCGGCGCAAAAGACGATAACGGCCTTTTTGTCTACGTCAGGGAAAGTTCTCCCCTGTATCCCTGCCAGGCGAATGGTCATGGCTTCTAAATCCCCCAAGGATCCCGTAGGGTGGGTGCGATTGTCCCAATGTGCCTTGGCCATTCTCATGGCCTCTCGATCTGCGGGGCCGATACGGCGAATCAGTTCATCGATCATGCTTCTGCTTCCTCTCGTTTATTTCTTGCCGCAGACGCTCATTAATGTAGTCGTAGCCCTTGGGACGATGGGGAATCAAACAGTTGGAGCAGTCCTTTACCCCGCCTACATAGGAAAAATTTCCGCCGCAATTTTCATCAAGCAGATAAAGAGGGCAGTAACAGAACATGCAGTTGAAATCCTCTTCCATGGCGTGGCAGGGGAAATATTTGCAATCTTTATTGGTGTAAAAGCGATAAGAGAATTCCATTTGAAATCCTTTCTACCAATGCCTTGGTCTCGGAAAAATTCAGCCCCTCTTCCGCCTCGGTGCGAATAACCAGGCTTGTCATGCCCAAACGGGCGGCGGCTTCGATTTTTTCGTGAAAGCCGGAACCGGCGCCGCTGTTTTTCGTCACCAGGTAATCGGCTTTAGCGTGTTTAAACAGGGCCAGGTTCATCTCCAAATCGAATGGCCCCAGCATGGCCACCATATCTTCCATGGCCACGCCGGCGTCGGTTAGCATGTCTATGCTCTTTGAGGAGGGAATGATTCGGTAAATGTGGCGGCTCTCTCCCTTTGCGGACTCGAAAAGGTCGCAATGCTTAGAGCCCGTGGTGAAGAAAAAAGTGCCCGTTTTCTCTTTAATATAGTCGGCGCAAGTTTCGTAATCGTCGAAGATCACATCCCCCGCCTCATCCTCTACGGGCCGCTTAAAGCGGTAGTAGTCGACGCCCTGCTCCTTTGCCGCCGCCTTCGCCTCCTTCGACACGATCTTCGCGAAGGGATGGCTCATGTCAACGACGGCGACGATACCTTTCTCCCGAATAAAGTTTTCCATGGCGGCCCTGTCCATGGGCCCTACGTGGACATCCACGTCCTCGGGCAGGCGGTCCCGCCCCTCTTCTCCGGCGACGCTAATTACGAGGGTGCGCCTGTCCACGCTGCCCACGAGGCGCACGGATTCCGAGGTGCCGCCGATAATCCAAAGCTTCATAATAGGTAGCCCCTCGGCGTAATCATGACGCCGTCTTGCACATAGGTCTCCTTGTTTCCCACGATGACCATGGTGTTCATGTCGCAGAAGCTGTCGTCCAGATCCCCGACGGTGGTGATGATTTTTTCTTCCCCTTCCCGCCGAGCGTGTTTCACCATGGCCACGGGCCGCGTGTCTTCGTAGCCCTCTTCCTTTAAAATCGCCATGGCTTCCTTTAAGTAATGGGGCCGCCCCTTGGAGCGGGGATTGTAAAAGCAGATGACGAAATCCCCCTGTGCGGCGAGGCGAATGCGCTTCTTGATCAGATCCAGCGGCGTCATTAGATCGGAGAGGCTGATGGTCACCATGTCGTGCATAATCGGCGCACCGACACAGGATGCGGCGGCAAAATTGGCACTGATGCCGGGAATGATTTCTATGGCGATGTCTTTACCCGCAGCCAGTTCCAACAGGGGGCCCGCCATACCGTAAAGACCGGCGTCGCCGGTAGAGACCATGGCCGTGGTCTTCCCCGCCTCCGCCGAGGCCAGGGCCATTTTGCAGCGCTCGATCTCCGACTTCATGCCCGTGGTGTAGATTTCTTTTCCATCCGTGTAGTTTTTAATGTAGTTTAGGTAGGGCTTGTAGCCCACGATGACCTCGCAGGCCTCCAATGCCCGGATCATGCCCAAGGTGAAATCCTCTTCGCCGCCGGGGCCGATGCCGATAATATATAATTTCTTCATCTTTTTTCCTCTGTGATGCTCAGGGTAAAGCCCCCTTCGCAAATTTTTTCCGCAATCATGGTTTCGCCGCCCATGTAGGCCGCCGTGCAGGAAACGCCGGACACGCCGACGGTGGCTTTGACGAAGTCGCTGCCCTCACATCGGTATTCGTTTTTCGTCAATTCCTCCGCGGTGTAAATCTTCAAGGGAACGCCGAGTTCCTTCGCCGCAAAGACGATGGCGGGCTCGTCTTTTTTTATGTCGATGGTGTGGACGGCCGCCACGGCCATGGGATGGATGTCGTAAGCTTTTAGCGTCTTTTTTATGAAGTCCATTAAAGCCTCGGGATCCGTGCCTTTTTTCGAACCGATACCTAAGTGGATCCGCCGCGGCACCAAATGAAGGGCGCTTTTGATCTCCACGTCCTTCGCGGAAACCACCACCCCGTCTTCCACATCCGCTTCCTTAATAGTCGCCACCCGCTTTATATGAGGATAGTCCGGCAATGAATCTTCTTCTGAATACCAAAGAATCTCCCTCCCCGCCACCATGGCGGCGGCCACCTTCTTCATGGCCACCATATCGTCGAAGGCATCATTTTCTTTTTGCGCAAAGACGTCGATGGCCTCAAAACCCAGGCTGTCCGACGCCGTCGTAAGCACCGCTTCGGCGCCCATGGCCTTGGCCAGCTCCAGGGCATATGCGTTGGCACCGCCCAGGTGCCCGCTTAGAAGGGGAATCACGTAGCGGCCCGTGGGATCGATGACCACCACGGCGGGATCCCACCGCTTGTCTTCCACAAAGGGCGCCATGTAGCGCACGGCGATGCCCGCCGCGCCGATAAAGACGATGCGATCGTAGGCGTCGAAAATGTCGCCGAAAGCCTCTTTCTTTACGGTTCGCTGAAAGTCCTTGCCGTAGAGATCCTCTTGAGAAAAATACGTCTTCGCCAGGGCCGCCCCTTGTGGCGAAAAACACAATACCGCCGTCTTCACTTCGTGCCCTTTCTGTATTCCGTGGAGAAATGCTTGTCGTAGAGCTTGCTCTTTTCGTAGTCCGTATCGAGAAAGTCCCCGACGAGGATTTGGGCGTGCTTGTAAATATCCCGGCCTTCCATATCCTTCACGACGTCCTTCAATGTGGAGCGCACCACGATCTCATCGGCCCAGGTGGCCTTATAGACCACGGCTATGGGCGTGTCGTCGGAATAGCCCTTTTTCAAATCCGCCACCAAGTCTTCCAACTGCCCGGCGGATAAAAAGATGGCCATGGAGGCGCCGTGGGTCGCCAGCTTGTCGATGGACTCGGCCTCCGGCACCGGGGTGCGTCCGGCACGTCGGGTAAGGATCACCGTCTGGCTCACGCCGGGAAGGGTGAACTCCCGCTTTAAGCTGGCTGCCGCTGCGGAAAAGGAACTGACTCCGGGCACCACCTCATAGGGAATGCCCCATTGTTCCAGTGCATCCATTTGCTCCTGAATGGCGCCGTAAAGGGAGGGGTCCCCGGTGTGGAGCCGCACGATCTTTTTCCCTGCCTCGTGGCTTTTCTTCATGACGTCCAAGACTTCTTCCAAGTGCATGGTGGCGCTGTTGTAGATCTCGGCGTTTTTTTTCGCACACTCCATGTGTCGAGCGTCCACCAAGCTCCCGGCGTAAATGATGACGTCGGCTTCTTCCAAGAGCCGCCTGCCTTTCACCGTAATTAAATCCACGTCGCCGGGACCGGCGCCGACAAATGAAATCATCCTCTTCTCCCCTTTAAAATAAATACGCCGTTTTCGGCGCGCAACAGACCCAGTCGATCCTCTCGGGACACGGCCACATACTTTAGGCTCCAATCGTAGCCCCGGCTTTTCAAAAAAACCTTCATAGCTTCGGCATGGCTCATGGTAATAAAATTGCCGGCCATGATGCCCCCCGGCTTTAAATGGCCGTGGGCGTATTCCAAAATGGCCTCCAGCTGTCCCCTGCTGCCGCCGATAAAAATGCGGTCGTAGCTTTCGTCTTTCAAGCAAGCCGGCGCCTTCCCGCGAATCACATCGATTTCTACACCGAAGGCTTCGGCGTTTTTCTCGATTAAATCCAAGGCCTCGTCCTTGACTTCCGCCGCCGTGACCTCGCAACCCAAAGAGGCCGCCGCCACGGATACGGAGCCCGTGCCCGCACCCACATCGAGAAAGGAAAGGCCCGGGCTTAGTTCAAGGCCCGCCACGGTGAGTATCCGCACCTCTTCCTTGGTCATGGGCACGTCGCCGCGAATAAAGTCGGCATCATTCATCCAATTCAAGTTCAATCACCGCCAATGCTAAATCTTCGTCTATGGAAATGTCCTCGCCAATGGACGCCGTCACCATTTTTTCCTCCTCGTAGGAAAGGTAACTCGCCCCGTGGATCACGCCCTTCGCCCCTTTCACCGCCAAGGCCTCGGACAGATCCCTCGCCGTAAAATGCTTATCCAACAGCACGCAGCTCAGGGGCTCTTTTAAAAGCAGATCCACCTCCGGCTCCCTGCCGTGAAAGGAAAAGGCCCGCATCTTCTGCCAGGGAAGATTCAATGCCGCCGCCGCACATTGCATGCTACTTAAGCCGGGAATCACCTTGTCTACAGTGATGCCCTTGACGCGAAAGGTGCCGGCGAGACCGAAAAAGAGGGGATCGCCGCTGACAACGACGGCTACATTTAAGGCGGGATCTAAATTCTCCTCCACCTCGCTCAACCTTTTCACCGCCACGATGTCCTTTCGAAGGGGCCGCAGCTTTTCCGCCAGGCGGGAGAAGGCGACGACGCGATCCGCCTCTATTATGGTCTCCACGGCTTCGTAGGTCATTTTTTTTAAATCGCCGGGGCCGGCGCCGACTATGGTAATCATCGCTCCTCCTACATGGTGTAAATTATCGCTCGAATTTTTATGTCCTCGGTTTTTAAGTATAATGGCACCCGCTTTTCGATGCCGCGCTCCATGGCTTCCATAATCTTATCGTAGCCCAGAGCCGCCGCTTTTTTAATGGCCTGATCGGCGGTCTTTTCCGCCTCCACGGCTTCCATATCTGCCACAGACGCTCCCGCCTTGGCCATGTAATAGGCGATGGACTCCATTCGTCCGTCGGCTACGGCGGAGTGGGTCTGGTAAATGCCGATGGCCACCTTCGCCATTTTGCCGATGTGGCCCATTAAGGTGATTTCGCGAAAGCCCAGGTCACGAGCGAGACACAGGGCGTCGCCGAAGTAATTGGACACCTTCACCACCGCCCCATCCAAGCCCAAGGCCGCGGCCCGCTCCTCGCCGTAATTGCCCGGCGTTAAAATCACGGCATCGGCGCCGGATTTTCTCAGCTTCTTCAATTCCAAATCGATGGTGGCCACATAGGCGCTTTTGCTCATGGGCACGACGAGACCCGATGTCCCTAAAATGGACAGGCCGCCGACGATGCCCAGGCGGGGATTGAAGGTCTTTTTCGCCAGTTCCTCCCCTTCTGGGATGTCGATTCGAATGGCGATGCCCTCTCCCATATGCTCCTTCAGCAGCTTTTCGATCTCACGCCGGGGCACGGGATTCACGGCGAGCTCCCCGGCCTTTCCCATAAGCCCGTCTTCCGTAAAGGTGCCGACGCCGACGCCCTTCTCCCAGGAAACGCCACCCGTGTCGGTCTTTGTTATGGTGACGAAGATTTCCATGCCGTTTGTAATGTCGGGATCGTCACCGCTGTCTTTGATGACGCTGTAAGTGGCCACACTCTCGCAACGCAAATGCTCGCGTACGTCGATGGTGAGCACGTCCCCCGCCGGCACCGTCACCTGAACGGCGTGGGTGGCCTCTCTCGATTCCAGGGCCTCGATAGCCGCCTTCGCCGCCGCCACGACACAGGTCCCGGTGGTGAAGCCCAATCGCATATGTTTTCCGTCGACGACGGTGGTCCTATTCATCGCTTAAAGTCCTCATAAAGAATGGCGTTAAAGACGGAGGCCGCCACATTGCTTCCGCCCTTGGTGCCCACGGTGCGAATATAGGGGACGGAATATTCCGCTACCTTTTCCTTCGATTCCGCCGCGCCGACGAATCCCACGGGAACGGCGATAATAAATTTCGGATCCGCCTTCCCTTCGTCCATGAGCTCCAAAAGACGGAAGAGGGCCGTCGGGGCGTTGCCGATTATAAATCCCTCGCAACCCATGGATACGGCTTCTTCCATGGCCACAATGGAGCGAGTGGTCTTTCGCTCGGCGGCGATCTTCGCTACCTCCTCGTCGGAGATCAAGGTGACGAGCTCTACCCCTGATGCCGCCAGGGCCTTCTTGTTAATCCCCGCCCGCACCATATTCGTATCCGTATACACCTTGCCGCCGATCTTTACCACGGCCCGAGCCGCCGCCATAAAATCCTCGTGGATGTCGATAATGTGGCGATATTCCACGTCGCCGGTGGTGTGGATCATGCGGCGCACCACGGGCAGCTCGTCGGCTCTAAACTCCACGTCGCCTAAGTATTCGTCGATGATGTCCATGGACGTCCTTTCAATGGCCATGGGCTTTTTTTCATACATGCCGGCAACTCCTTTCAAATTGCATCCACAGCTTTCGAAACGCTGCGTTGTCTTTCTCGTCGCGAATGGCCATGCGGAAGTACTCGTCCTTCAGCGGTTCTTCAGAAAAAGTTCTAAGCAAAATTCCTTCTCTTAAAAAATAATCGAAACAGGTTGCGGCGCTTACGCCCTTTAAGCGAATCAAAAGGAAATTCGCCTCCCCGGGAAGGGCCTCGGCGATTTCCGATTCCTCGAAAAGCGCCAAAAGCTTCCTGCGCTCTTGTTCGACAAAGTCGCGGGATTTCTCCATATAATCGCCGCAATCCTTTAAATGAATGCCGCAGGCCTCGGCCACGGCGTTCACTGACCAGGGCAGCTGACGCTTTAAGAAGCGGTCCCTGAGGCCGTCGTTCATGATCGCCCAGCCCAAGCGCAGGCCGGGCAAGGCGTGGCTTTTGGTGGCGGCGCGAACGGTGATCAGTTTCGGGCGATGTAGCCCCGCCCTATGTGCCTCCTCCCCTCCTGCTGCAAAGGGCAGAAAGGTCTCGTCGGAGAGCAAGTAGCCTCCTTGTGCGACGCAGGCCTCGTAAATTTTTTCCACTTCCTCCGCGGATAATGTGTAGCCCGTGGGGTTGTGGGGATTGGTTAAAATCACCAATGCATTCATCGGCATATGGGCAATGAAATCATCCGCATTCAGCCGAAAGGGATGGCTCATGGGGTAAGTGACGATTTCTTTTTCCAGATCCTTTGCGATACGTTCGTATTCACTGAAAGTCGGCGTGGGCAAATAGATCTTCTCGAAAAGAGAAATACAGATGCCGATGATTTCCATAGCGCCGTTTCCCACCACCAGTCGATCCGGATCCACGCCCATCCACTCGCCCAATGCCCGCCGCAGATCCCGATAAAAGCGATCCGGGTAGCGATGGGCGCCTTCAAGTCCTTTCGCCATGGCTTCCTTTAAAATTTCCGGGACGCCTAAGGGGTTGATATTGGCGCTGAAATCTACTAAAGGATACGCACTCTTCCCTTGGTATGTTTTTGTATCGCCGCCATGTTCCAAGGCCGTCTCCTTCCGATGATCATGCTCATGTAATGCTTCCTGCCGGTGAAGCAATCGGCATCCGTCGATGCCGCCCACTGATCCGTCTCAATTTCTTCCAGATAGAGCAGGTGAAAGCCCGCCTCCATTAGGCGATGGGCGCTTTCCTCCGCCCGGGTGGTCTTTAAGAGGGCGATGGTATCCACCGAGGGAATCACCTCGTCTAAATGATCCGTCAAGAGAAAGGACTCGCCCTTTCGCGTCAGGCTTTCCACCACGCCGTTGATCCCCGCGAGAAAGGCGGGGATCCCGGGCACCAATTCCGTTTCGAAATCCCTTGCATCACCCGCCGCCAAGACTTCGATCAAGGTGGCGTACACGGTGCCGTCGCCTAAGGTCAAGAGGCAGCTCAGCTCCCCTTCCTTCGTCACCTCGTCGATCTCATCAAAGGCTTTATTGTAGTGGGCGGCCGTGACCTCGGTCATGGGGAAGTCCAGGAAGATAACCTTCTCTTCCTCCACCACGTCCTTCACCGTATCGTAGGCACGGGACTTTCCCCTGTTCAGGGGAATGAAAATGTGATCCGCTTCCCGTAAATAGCGCAGAGCCCGCAGGGTCAATAGATCAGCCGCACCGGGGCCCACGCCGATACCCACTAATTTTCGCATACTTCCTCCAAATGGCGGCGTAGCTTTTCCACGTACATCGGCCGCACGAAATCCCAACTGCCCATGCCGCCGGCGACGGGGCTCACGGATAATCCAGCTGCTTCATAGCGCAGCTTCACGGAATCTTCGTCGCCGAAAATATCGTTTTTCGCGTGATCCCCGGCGAGGAGAAGGAGGGGCGCCAGTTGAATGTTTTTATAGCCTCTCTCCTTCATAAAGGCCAGGGGTTCCCCGTCGTCGACGGAGCCCTCGAGGGTACAGACGCGGTGAGGCAAATTCTTTTCTTCAAAAAAGCGGTTCAGCTCGTCGTAATATCTATCCGCCGACCTGTAGCTCCCGTGGCCGACAAAAACCGTGGGCACTTTGAAGCGGCGTTCCACCTCTTCCGCAAAGCGCAGTAAATCCTTTTCGTCGTGGAAGAGGGCTTCTCCCACCTTCACGCCCCGGCTTTTTAACTCGGCAAGCTTTTCGTATTCGAGGCCCTCGATGACGTGAAGGGGCTGAATGAAAATATCCTCCGTCTTAAAGCCCTCGTCGATAAAAGCATCCACGGCTTCCACCTCATTAAGATAGCGGGTGCCGGTCTGCTTTTCGTAGCGATTGATAACCATACGGGAAGTAAAGGCCACGCGGGTGGGAATGCCCTCGGCCACCGCTTTTAAATCCTCGACGACGGGATCCAAGTCCCGCCTCAGAGCGTCTTCGTGAGTGGAACCAAAGGTTGCGATAATCAATGCTTTCATATTCCCTCCTAAATCAAAAAATAGATAGCTGCGTAAATAAGCAGGTATAAAACCGTGCTGCGCCACATAAGCTTCGCGGCACCGTCGATGGCACCGGGCTCTACCATGTTTACGGCCCGGCCGATGGTGGGCTTATAGACGTACTCGCCGAAGTAATTATGGCCGCCGCCGAGCTCGATGCCCAAGGCCCCCGCCGCTGCCGCTTCACACCAGCCCGCATTGGGGCTTAAGTGGGCGCCGTGAAATTCTTTTACTGTAAGAAAGGCGCGCTTCATCAGAGATCGTGAGCCTGCCGTCAAACACATAAGAAGAGCCGTCACGCGGGCGGGTATCCAATTGGCCACATCGTCCAGCTTTGCCGCTCCATAGCCCGCTAAGAGATAGGTATCGTTGCGATAGCCCACCATGGAGTCCATGGTGTTCACCATTTTATAGGCCATGGCTCCGGCGGGACCGAAGAGGGCGCCGTAAAACAAGGGTGCGATAATGCCGTCGGAAGTATTTTCAGCCACGGTCTCCACCGTCGCCTTAATGATCTCCTCTTCGTTTAAAGATGCCGTGTCCCTGCCGACAATTCGCGACAGCTGCCTTCGCCCCTTCTCCAAAGAAAGGGCCAATGCCTTCTTCACGCCGTGAGCTTCCTTGTGCAGGGTCTTTGCCGCCAAGGCGGTGTAGAGAAGATAGATAGACAGGACGGTTTTCACGGGGCCGCCGAACAGGCTCAGGAGGCCGCGAATCAAAAGATAAGTCGCCGCCGTATTAAATAAAGCGCAGGCGATGCCCAGAGGCTTTTTCCACCGCTCAGGCGCATGTAAAATGCCTCGGTATTCCCCGGCGATAATCTTTCCCATGCCCACCACGGGATGGGGCAGCCACATCGGGTCTGCAAACACTATATCTAGTGCAAATGCGATCAATAAATTCATGGACTATCCTTTCTGTTGTCCAGTTTATCACGGCAATGAATTCGAGACAATAGAGCCCCTTTCCCTTCTGTGAAATATGGATTAAGAATTGGATATTTCCGCGGCAAAGGGCTATAATAGAACTCATACTTACCAAGGAGGTCATTATGGAGAAAAGAAAGTTTAAACGCATTCTCGTCGCCAATCGCGGCGAAATCGCCATTCGTATTTTCCGAGCCTGTCGTGAACTCGGCATTCGTTCCGTTGCTATATATTCAAAGGAAGACAGCCTCTCCCTGTTCCGTACAAAGGCCGATGAATCTTATGAGATCGGCAAGGGAAAAAATCCCGTCGACGCCTATCTGGACATCGACGAAATTATTCACTTGGCTAAGAACAAAGGGGTAGACGCCATTCACCCGGGCTACGGCTTTTTAGCCGAAAACCCCGACTTCGCTCAAAAATGTGAAGAAGCGGGCATCGCCTTTATCGGCCCGAGACCGGAAACCATGCGCCAATTAGGCGACAAGATTTCCTCTAAAATCATCGCCAGAGAAGCCGGCGTTCAAACTATTCCGGGCGTCGACGATGCCATTCACTCCGACGAAGAAGCTCTTGAATTTGCCGAAGAAGCGGGCTATCCCGTCATGATCAAGGCGGCAGCCGGCGGCGGTGGTCGCGGCATGCGCGTCGTCTACAGCAAGGAAGAACTCTTGGATCAATTCCACTCCGCCAAAAGCGAAGCGAAGAAAGCCTTCGGCAACGACTCCATGTTTATCGAAAAATATTTGGATCGCCCGAAACACATCGAGGTCCAAGTGTTAGGCGATGTCTACGGCAATGTGGTTCACCTCTTTGAGCGCGACTGCTCCATTCAACGGCGCCACCAAAAGGTCGTGGAATTTACGCCGGCTTTTTCCGTTCCCGAAGAGCTGCGTCAAGCCATTTGTAACGATGCCCTGAAGATCACGAAGAATCTGGGTTACCGTTCGGCGGGTACCGTAGAATTCCTCGTGGACAGCGCGGGCAACCACTACTTCATCGAGGTCAATCCCCGGATTCAAGTAGAACATACCGTCACCGAAATGGTTACGGGCATCGACATTATTCAAGCCCAAATCCAAATCGCCCAAGGCTATGCCCTGGCCGATGCCCCCATCGACATTCCCAATCAGGAATCCATTCAACGCCGCGGCTTCTCCATTCAATGCCGCGTCACCACCGAAGACCCCCTCAATCACTTCGCACCGGATACGGGACAGATCACCCTGTACCGCTCCTCTTCCGGTTTCGGCGTGCGCTTAGACGGCGGCAACGGCTTCCAAGGCGCCGTCATCAGCCCCTACTACGACTCCCTCTTGGTTAAGGTCATTACCCAAGGCCGCACCTGGGAAGACACGGTGAATAAATCCATTCGTTCCCTTCGCGAATTAAAGGTCGGCGGCGTCAAAACCAATATCGGCTTTTTGCTCAATGTATTGAACACGAAGGAATTCAGAGAAGGCACTTGCGACACGGGCTTTATCGGCGAACACCCGGAACTCTTCGACATTAACACCTCCACGGACAAAGAGCTCCGCGTCATGGAACACATCGGAGACATCGTGGTCAACAAAAATACCGACGCGAAAAAAACCTTCGACGTCCCCGTGGTACCGGATTACAAAGAAGAAAGCTACAAGGGCTCGAAACAAATCTTCGACGAATTAGGCGCAAAGAAACTTTCCCAATGGATTTTAGATCAAGACCGCCTGCTCTTAACGGACACCACCATGCGGGATGCCCACCAATCCCTAATGGCCACACGTATGCGCACCGTCGACCTTTTGAAGGTCGCCAAGGCCATGAACTACAACATTCGCGAAATCTTCAGTATGGAAATGTGGGGCGGCGCCACCTTCGACGTGGCCTATCGCTTCCTCCACGAGGATCCCTGGGAAAGGCTGGACCTTTTAAGAGCGGCCATGCCTAATCTCCTCATGCAAATGTTGGTTCGCGGCAACAACACCGTGGGATACAAAAACTATCCCGACAATGTGGTTAAGAAATTCATTAAAGAATCGGCGGAAGGCGGCATCGACCTGTTCCGTATCTTCGACTCCCTGAACTGGATCGAAGGCATGCGCCTCGCCATCGACGAAACCATCGCCAACGGCAAAATCGCCGAAGGGACCATGTGCTACACCGGCGACATCTTAGACGAAAGCCGCGACAAATACAGCCTGGAATACTACGTTAAGCTCGCTAAGCAACTGGAAGACGTGGGCTGCCACATTATCGGCATCAAGGACATGAGCGGGCTCTTGAAGCCCTACGCCGCCAACAAATTGGTGCGCGCACTGAAAAACGAAGTGTCCGTCCCCATTCACCTTCACACCCACGACACCACGGGCAACGGCGTCGCCACCGTCTTAATGGCGGCGGAAGCCGGCGTGGACATCGCCGATACGGCCATTAACTCCATGAGCGGGCTCACCTCGCAACCGGCCCTGAACTCCGTCGTGGCGGCTCTGGAAAATACCTCCAGAAGCACGGGCATCGACTTAACCGCCATCGACCAAATCTCCGCCTACTGGGCTGCCGTTCGTCCCGTATACGAACAATTCGAATCGGATCTCAAGAGCGGCACCACGGAAATCTACAAATACGAAATCCCCGGCGGCCAATACTCCAACTTGAAGCCCCAAGTCGAAAGCTTCGGCCTGGGCCACAAGTTCAAAGAAGTTAAGGAAATGTACAAAGACGTCAACCAAATGGTCGGCGATATTATTAAAGTCACGCCTTCCTCGAAAATGGTCGGCGACATGTCCATCTTTATGGTTCAAAACGATTTGACACCGGAAAATATTTACGAAAAAGGCGCCAATCTCGACTACCCGGATTCCGTCGTCACCTACTTCAAGGGCATGATGGGTCAACCTTACGGCGGCTTCCCCGAAAAGCTGCAAAAAATCGTCCTGAAGGACGAAAAGCCCATTACCGTGCGCCCGGGCCTCTTGCTGGATCCCGAAGATTACGAAGCGGACAGAGCTCACCTGAAAAAAGTCATGGGCCACGAACCCACGGAGCGCGACGTCACCAGCTACTCCCTCTATCCCAAGGTATTTGACGAGTACGCATCGAACTTCAGCAAGTACGATCAACTGTGGCGCATGGGCTCGGATATTTTCTTCCACGGCTTGCAAGAAGGCGAAACCGCCGAAATCGCCGTTGGCGAAGGCAAGAACATGATCGTCACCCTGGTGGAAGTAGGTAAACTGAAGGAAGACGGCAAGCGCACCCTGACCTTCGAAATCAACGGCTCCAGACGCAGCGTCGACATTACGGACAACACCCGCCCCATGCACCACGCAACAGGCGGCAGTGCCACCATCATGGCCGACGAAAGCAATCCTTTGGAAGTCGGAGCCTCCATCCCCGGCACTGTAGCAAAGATCAACGTAGCCGTCGGCGACAAGGTCAAGGAATCGCAACCTCTCTTGGTTTTGGAAGCCATGAAAATGGAAACCAACATTATCTCCCCCATGGACGGCATCGTGGAACACATTTCCGTCAAAGAGGGCGACAGTGTGGAAAGCGGCCAATTGGTTCTCGAGTTAAAAGAAAAAGAATAAATTGCCAAATAAGGCACACGCAAAAGCAGCGACACCATTCGGTATCGCTGCTTTTTTGTTGCGTCTATGCTTCCTCTCCCTTGGGCCCTTTAAAGTAAAAGGTGCTGCCCACGCCGAGCTTCGATTTCACCCCGTAGGCAAAGCCGTGAAGGTCAAGAATGTTTTTGCAGATAAACAGGCCCAGGCCCGTGCCCACCACTTGTCGCTCGTGATTGTCGCGGCCTCGATAGAACCGCTCCCAAATTTTGTCCCGGTCCTCATCGGCCATGCCGCGGCCGTAGTCGCGGACGCAGTAGGTGATGTGGTCTTTCTGCTCGATCATATAAATGTCGATCCGTTTTTTATCCGTAGAGTAGTTCACGGCATTGGTAATGAAATTATAAATGACCTGGCGCATTTTATTTTCGTCGCAGATGATGGTGCCCTCGCCGTGAATGATAAATTCATAGCCCCGTCGCTCCAAATTTTTGAAACGACAAAGGACGTCCTGCGTCAGTGCCTTCAGATCCACCGGCTCTGAATTCAATTGCCCCAACCCCGATTCCACGCGGGACAGGTCCAAGAGGTCGTTGACGAAATGGGTCAGATAGTCCGTCTCTTCCAAAATGGTCTCCACGTGTTTTTCCCGAAGGGCTTTGTTGTCTCCGGAAATGTCGCGGATCATTTCGCCGTAGGATTTAATCACCGTCAGCGGCGTCTTGAAGTCGTGGCTTACATTGGCGATTAAATCTTTGCGCATTTCCAGGGCGTCGGTTAACTCCCCGGTGGCGTAGTTCAGCGTCCGCGCCAAATCGTTTATTTCCGTGTAGTCCTGCTCCTTAAACTGCACGTCGTAATTGCCCTGACCTAAGGCTCGAGCGGTCTTTGCCATGTCGGACAGAGGGCGCGCCAAGCGGGAACTTAAATACAAGGACAAAATAAAGGCGAGAACGAGGGAAATAATACTCACGATCATCAGCTGATCCTTCAGTATTTCCACCGTGGAGTCCACGGGGTCCACATTGGTGGAGACGGCGAGAAAGTATTTCTCTCCCGCCTCTACCCCTAAATAGGAGACGTACAAAATCGACGAGGACTCTTCGTTTTTATAATCATTGACGTAGGTCTTCTCGGTTTTGTCGTTTTTAAGGAGCGGCTGAAAGTAAGTAAAAAAATCTTCGCCGCTGATCATGGGCTGGTACATATAGTCCAGGGGGTTTAAGGGAAAGACCAAACCGCCCTTTTCGTTGTAAACCTGCAGGCTTAAATTTTTCTCAAAGCTGTAGCGAAGCAGGGTGTCCTCGAAATCCTCCTTGCCGAAGCGGGTGGTAACCGCGCGGCCGACTTTTTCCGTGTCGCGAATCTTCATGGATTCGTAAAAGGAATTAATAAAGACGATTTGCAATAGCCACAAAAGGATCAAGATAAACAGGGCCATACCGGAAAAGTACAGCCAAAATTTAACGCGGATACTCTTTTGATCCACAATGGCGTCGCGGGTCACGATTCAGAGCCCTCGCCGACAAATTTATAGCCCACGCCCCGCACGGTGACGATGTAGCTTCGATAGGGCTCGATGCTGTTTCTGAGCATTTTAATATGGGTGTCCACGGTGCGGTCGTCGCCGTAAAAATCGTAGCCCCATACTTTATTTAAAAGCTTCTCACGGCTCAGGGCGATATTTTCGTTTTCGGCGATAAAAACCAAGAGGTCGAACTCCTTCGGCGTCATTTCCACCGGAGACCCGTCCACATAAACTTCCCTGCCGTCCAGATCGATGGAAAGTCCCTTAAAGTTAAGTGCGTGGTTTTCCTTCACGCTGCTGTTGCGCTTGGCGATGACAGACAGGCGCGCCATGAGCTCCTTCGGCGAAAAGGGCTTCACCACGTAATCGTCGATGCCGATTTCAAAGCCGTAAAGCTTATCGTACTCTTCCCCGCGCGCGCTGAGCATGAGAACCGGTATGTCTTTGATCTTTTTAATCTCTTTATAGGCGCTGAAGCCGTCGAGGCGTGGCATCATCACGTCCATGACGATGACGTCGAAATCCTCGCCCTTGCAAAGGTCCACGGCTTCCATGCCGTCCACCGCTTCCACCACCTCATAGCCTTCAAATTCCGCATAGGTCCGTATGACCTCTCGAATCTTCGCTTCGTCGTCTACGACTAGTAATTTGTACATAGGCACCCCTTTCCGATACCTATTATACTATAGTTTCCCCGGAAATTACTTCGCCACGTAGATTCCCTTTTTCGGGAAAACCAGGCGGAAGGTGCTGCCGTGGTGGAGCTGGGATTTCACGTCGAGGGTGCCCTTTAAGCTGTCCACATTGTGCTTGACGATGGCGAGACCCAGTCCCGTGGATTTTTCATTGTAGCTGCGGGATTTGTCCACCATGTAGAAGCGCTCGAAAATGCGGCGCTGATCGTCGTAGGAAATGCCGATCCCCGTATCCTGTATGGTGACGATGAATTTATCGTCGGCCTTTCCGTCCAAGACGATGCGCACATTGCCGCCTTCCACATTATAGACGATGGCATTGTCCACCAAATTGGAAATCAGCTCCCGCATCAGGTCGGGATGGGTGTAGAGACGATTGTCCCGATCCGGTTGAAAGCCAAGGTAAATCCCTCTCGCCGCCGCATCGGGCTCGTAGGTCTTGATGACGTCTTTGACCAGAGCTTCCATATCCACGACCCGGTACTCTTCCGGCCGATTTTTTTCTTCCAAGCGGCTCATGGCGATGACGGCATTAATCAGCTCAAAGAGCTTTTGCGATTCGCCGATAATAATGTCCAAAAACTTATCCCGATCCTCCTCCGCCACCATGCCGGAGCGCAAAAGCTCGGCGTAACCGGAAATGGAGGTCAGTGGCGTCTTTAATTCGTGGGTCACATTGGACGTAAATTCCCGGCGGCTTCTCTCGGCCAGGCTTTGCTGAGTTTCGTCGATCATAAGAATCAGCATGCCGTAAAATTCGCCGGCGTCGTTAAATATAGGATCGAAGAAAAATTTGATCACCACGCCCTCCATGGCGATCTTTTGAACGTCGTCCTTTCGATTATCAAAGGCTCGAGAGAAGGCCTCGTAAAAATTTCGCTCGCGGCAGAGATACAAGAGATCCTTTCCCTGAAAATTAATGTAGAGAGAAGCGTTTAACAGCTTCACCGCCGCTTCGTTAATGGAGAGAATTTTTCTGTTCTTACCCAGAAGGATCACGCCCTCCGTCATATTATCCACCATGTCGATAAGCCCCGTAAGGCGGGAGGATAAGCTGTCCAGCCGGTATTTTTCCCGCAAAGCTTCTTTTTTCAGGGCATCTTCGTAGGGCTTGTGGATGGAGCTTACTTCCAATTTAAACTCGGGATCCTGCAGATAACGCCGATAATTTTGTATGAGGAAAATCCCCTCCTCTTCCTCTTTTTCCCTGCGGTAGAGGATCAATAAGTAAAGGGCCGTGCCGCCGCACGCAGTGGCGATCACCGTATAGGGCAGGTAGTGGAAGGTTGCTCCCATCATACTTTCGTGACTCATCATGGTCACGAGCACGCTCTTGTCCTCAAAAACCGTGGTTTGAATGTAGCTGGTTGCGAGAAAGCCCTTATCGAAAATATGCCAGCCGGTGCTTTCCGTCATTCGCCGCGAGATCTTGCGGGCGTAGCTTACCATGGCGTCGGTTTCCTTAGACAGGCTATTGGAATAAAGCACCTTCCCCCCACCGTTTAAAAAGACAATGCCGTCGTCATTGTCCGAATCCCAATGGTCCAAACGACGAAGGCGATCGACTTCGTCGCCGTCTTTTTTTAGATCCGTCGTCAATGCCTCCAGTTTTTTTTCATTAAAACGAATCCCTCGATTATGGTAGTCGAGGGATACGGCTATTTGAAATATAAAGGCGATGACGAAGGCCATTAAAAAACTGAATCGTCGTATCTGTTTATTCATTCCTTATATCCTACTTTGTAGCCGATATTTCGAACAGTCTCAATCAGCGATGCCTTGTCCTTCAGCTTGTGGCGCAAGGAGGCGATGTGCACGTCTACGGTGCGGGACTCGCCTTCGAAGTCGTAGCCCCAAACCTGAGCCATAATCATCTCCCGGTTCAAGACGATGTTTTTGTTCCGGAAAAGGTAATACAAAAGCTCAAATTCTTTATAGGTTAAGCTAACGGGCTCGCCCTCCACCAGCACGGTGCGCTTCTTTTTGTCGATGACGACGCCGTCGATGGCGATAAGCTGGTTGTCTTCCTTGGGACGGGCGCGGCGCAGAACGGCCTTTACCCGAGCCACCAGCTCCAAGACGCTGAAGGGCTTGACAATATAGTCGTCGGCGCCGATGTCCAGCCCCACGATTTTATCCAGCTCGGAGGATTTTGCCGTAAGCATAATGACGGGAATATCTTCCGTCGACGGGTTGTCCCGTATCCGCTTTAAAATCGTCAAGCCGTCTTCTCCGGGAAGCATAATGTCGAGAAGAACGAGGGACGGCAGCTTTTCGTCGATGGCGCGGAAAAGCTCCTCGCCGGAGGAGAAGCCCTCTACGTCGAAATCGCTGTTTTTAAGAGCATAGACGATTAAATCGCGAATGTTACCTTCGTCTTCTACACAATAAATCATTTTACACCCCGAATGTTTCTACGCCTAAGTAATCCTTGTGATGACCGGTAAGGGAGAAAATAACCCACTCGCCGATATTTTGTGCGTGATCGCCGACCCGTTCCAGATACTTGCCGATTTGCAACAGATCCACCAATTCCTGAGGATCCTCTTTTTCTTCACGGAATTTGCCGATGATCTTTTCGCGAAGCTCCACAAACAATTCGTCCACCACGTCATCGTGATTAATGCATTGGGTAGCCAGGTCTTCGTCTTTGGTGATGAAGGCGTCAATGGCCATTTTGATCATGGAGGTGGATTCGATAAACATGCGGGTAATCAAATCCGTGGTCACAGACAGGGGCTTGTCGTCCATGGTCAGGGAGATTTCGCAAATGTCTTGGGCTTGATCGCCGATCCGTTCCAAGTCCGTAATGATTTTTAGGGCGGCGGAAATAAAGCGCAAATCCCCTGCCACCGGCTGTTGCTTTAAGAGAAGCATAAGGCACATGTCTTCGATGCGGCGCTCCATGCGGTCCACATCACGATCGTTTTGTGAAACGGTCGTGGCAAGCTCGCTATCCCGATCCTCTAATGCCTTCATGGCATCGGCCACGGCCTGTTCCACCATGGCAGCCATTTTTATCAGCAAGGTATTTAATTCATCCAGTTCTAAATCGTATTGTTTTCTCATGCCATCCCCCTATTATCCGAAACGACCGGTGATGTAATCCTCTGTCCGCGAATCCCGCGGATTCGAAAACATCTTTTCCGTCTTATCCATTTCAACTACTTCACCTGTAAGGAAAAACGCCGTCTTGTCCGACACCCGCGCCGCTTGTTGCATATTGTGGGTGACCATGACGATGGTGTAGTCCTTCTTTAAATCCTGTACCAATTCCTCGATCTTTAGCGTGGAGATAGGGTCCAGTGCCGAGGTGGGTTCATCCATTAAGAGCACCTCCGGCTCCACAGCCAACGCCCGAGCGATACAAATACGCTGTTGCTGGCCGCCGGAGACTTCCGTCGCCCGTTGTTGCAGCTTGTCTTTTACCTCTTCCCAAATGGCGGCACCCTTTAACGAGCGTTCCACGATTTCATTGAGCTCGTTCTTATTTTTAATGCCGTGGGTTCTGGGACCGTAGGCAATGTTGTCGAAAATGCTCATGGGAAAGGGGTTCGGGTTTTGAAAGACCATGCCCACCCGTTTTCTCAGCAGGTTGACATCATAGCCGGAATCGTAAATGTCGTTTCCGTCCAAGAGCATTTTTCCTTCGATACGACAATCCTCCACCAAATCGTTCATGCGGTTTAAGCATTTTAACATGGTGGACTTCCCGCAACCCGAGGGCCCGATAAATGCCGTGATCTCATTTTCCTTTATATCCAAATTGATCTTCTTTAACGCTTGAAAATCGCCATACCATAAATCCACATCGCTCACTAATAATTTCGTCTCACTCATTTAATTGCCTCCTGCTAGTTTCGAACCGATAAACGAACTGAGTGCGTTGATTAAAAGGGTTAACACAATCAGGATAAAGCCCGTAGCAAAGGCCTGATCCACAAACAGCCCTTCCGTCGACAGCACATACATGTGAAGGGACAGGGTACGTCCCGAGGATAACAGACTCGTCGGCATATCCGTCGTCGTCCCTAAGGTAAACATTAATGCCGCCGTCTCGCCGACGCATCGACCGATGGCCAGAATGACGCCGGATAAAATCCCCGGCACCGCCACGGGCAGGACGACGCGAATGATGGTGCGAAGCTTCCCCGCACCCAGTGCAAAAGAGCCGCTTCGCAAGCTGTCGTTCACGGCGATCAAGGCTTCTTCCGTGGAGCGAATAATCAGGGGCAAAATCATAATGGACAGGGTGAATACCCCGGAGAGAATGGAGTAGCCCAGCTTCAGCGCTATGGAGAAGAACAACATACCGAAGAGGCCGTAGAGTATGGAGGGAATCCCCGATAAGGTTTCCGTGGTGAGTCGAATCACTTCTACGATGCGGCTACCTTTTTTCGCATACTCAACCAAGTAGAAGCCGGTGAAGATGCCGAGAGGCGTGGCGATTAAAAGGGAAAGCACGACGACGATGAGAGTCGTAACGATAGCGGGAAACATGGACACATTCTCCGTGGTGTATGTTTTTTCAAACATGGCTCCGTTTAAATGAGGCGCCCCTTTTATGACAATGTAGCCTACGAGAATAATCAAGACGGCGAAGGTAATAAAAGCCGCCGCGAGGATGAGGCCGCGAACAATGGCCGAGCGTGTCTTCATTATTTCATCCTCCTTTTGACGACGTTAAACAACAAATTGATAAGCAAAATAAAGATAAAGAGAACGACTCCGGTGGCGATCAAGGCCTCCCGATGGTCTCCGGTGGCGTAGGCCATTTCCAAAACGATATTCGCCGTCATGGTACGGGTCCCCATCTTAATGCTTTCGGGTACAATGGGTTGATTCCCGGCGATCATAATCACCGCCATGGTCTCGCCGATGGAGCGGCCGATGCCTAAAATAATCGCAGCCAAGATCCCCGACTTCGCCGCCGGCACCACGACGCGCATTAAACTGCGTTCGTTGGTGGCACCCAGAGCAATGGAGCCTTGGTAGTATGATTTGGGCACGGAGCGCAGAGAGGATTCCGACAAACCGATAATCGTGGGCAAAATCATTATCCCTAAAAGCACCGACGCCGTAAAGACCGTCATCCCCGTGCCGCCCCACCATCCGCGGACGATGGGCACAAAAACCATGAGGCCGAAGAAGCCGTAGATAATCGACGGGATCCCCGCCATTAAATTGACGGCGGGCTTAAGAAATTTATACAACCGGTCGGGACAATAGAAAGCCATAAACACGGCGGTTAACACCCCGATTGGCACCCCGACGAGAATGGATCCGATGGTGACGTAGACGGAACCGACGATCATGGGCAAAATTCCGAAGGACGGCGGCGAGGCCGTGGGCTTCCAATCCGTTCCCAATAAAAACTTCGCAATCCCCGTTTGTAAAATAAAGGGCACGCCGTTTTTAAAAATGAAATAACAAATGACAATAATCGAAAATACCGATAAGAGCGAGCAAAGTAAAAAAATCAGCTCCCACGTTTTTTCAAAACCTTTTGAATGCATGGTCCTCCTCCTTTTCGCCCCCACTTTATCAAGGCATTCTTAGGAATAGATATGGGCTTTGTAAAATCTATGTAAACAAAAAAACAGATGTCCGTAGACACCTGCTTTGATTCAGTTTTATTTGGCCAGGTCGCCCCAAGCAGCCATGCTGCCGTTGAAGATGTTTTTGATTTGTTCCATGGTAATGTCTTTGGCCGGATTTTCCTTGTTGACGATGACGGCGATACCGTCTTGTGCCAGGACGATGCCTTGGACATTGGTCTTTTCTTCATCCTTCAATTCACGAGAGCTCATGCCGATTTGTGCGGTACCTTCGGCGGCTGCGGTGATCCCTGCGGAAGAGCCGTTGGATTGAATTTGAATGTTGGCGCCGCTGTTGACCTTCTTGTACGCTTCCACTAATTTTTCCATCAAAGGCGTAACGGATGTGGAGCCGGCCACGGTGATTTCGCCACTGACATTGCCGGGCTTATAATCTTCAGCCTTTTCATTTTTGACGTAGCCTTCTTGTTCGGCAATGGCTTGGCCGTCCTTCGAAAGCGCAAATTTGATAAAGTCGGCTTCCAGGGAGCCTTCCTTCGGTTCGCCCTTGGTGACTAAAAGGAAGGGACGGGCCAATTTGTAATCGCCGCTTAAAATATTTTCAGCAGTCGGTTCAACGCCTTCCAAGGTCAAAGCCTTTACCGTGTCGTTTAACGAACCCAGCGAAATATAGCCGATGGCCGAGGGGTTTCCCGCAACGGTTGTCATGACACCGTTAGTAGAGTTTTGTACCGTGGCCGATGCCGTGGTGTTGTCCACCTCTTGGTCCCCGTTCTTTTCAACGAGACCGGTGATTTCGGTAAAGGCACCGCGGGTACCGGAGCCGTCTTCACGAGAGATGACGGCGATTTGTCCCAGCTTTGCCAAGTCGCCGCTTTCGCCCTCTTTCGAAGCATTGGCGGTGTTTTCGGTGTTCGCCTTATTGTTTTTAGCTTGGTCATTTCCGCCGTTTGCTTTATCGCCGCCGGAACAAGCAACAAGAGTTAACGCCAAAAGGGATGCGCCAATGGCTAATTTTACGTTCTTCATTTTCATCGTTTGATTCCTCCTATAAAAAATCTTCATCAACTAAAGGCATTGTATCGGCCGACCATTAAGTCGGAATCATTTCAATGTAAAGACGATGTAAATCTTTTCGGAGAATCAAATTATAGAAGCTCGTCGATGTCGCAAACAAACTCTCTCGGTTCCAAATCCGAAGGAAAGCGGCTGCGCAAATGGCCGTCTCTATCGATGAGGAATTTTTCGAAATTCCAATGGATCGGATCGTCCCCTTCGGTTAAGGCGCGAAACAGCGGATGGACATCGTCCCCGACGACGTCCACCTTTGAAAACATAGGAAAGGTAATACCGTAGCGGGACGTAACGAATTCCTCGATAGCCGCCTCATCCTCCGGCTCCTGCGCCCCGAATTGATTACAGGGAAAGCCCAAGACGACAAAGCCATCGTCCTTGTAGCGATCATAAATGCGCTGAAGCCCTTCGTATTGATGGGTACACCCACAGAGACTGGCCGTGTTCACCACCAAGACCACTTGGCCCTCGTAATCACTGAAATCGACGGTCTGTCCATGAATGTCTTTTGCGGAAATCGAATATAAATTCATACAATCCCTCCTTCCCATTAGTATACGATAAAACGATCGCTTTATCAATTTAAAACGCAAGCATTTTTGTACGTTAATTACCATCTACCTTCGTAAGAGACCATTCAAAAGAAAAATCAACCTTTTGACCGATAGCTACGCGTTCGTTGTAATTTAAATAAGGACATTGCAATTTAAGAATGTCCGAAATCGATGTAAAAGATTTAAAAAAAGAAGTTGAGTAAACTCAACTGCCGATTTTTTTATTATCGTAATAAATTCCTACGCGCGACGACGGTGCGCGTTTATCCATAAGCCTTCGTATACGTACAAGACAGCCCTCGCAAAATCGTTGTCGGTATAGATCTTTGACGCTCCTTTTATCGATCGGGTGCGCATGTATCTGAAGCTGTCTAAAAATTCCTTTTCATTTGTAAAAGACATTCCGTTTATACCTTCTTGAAGTACGCCATTCAAGCAATCGTCTCGCTGCACCAAGAGAGGCAGTCCCGCCGCCAAAGCTTCCATATAGGTCAGGCCCTGGGTTTCTGCCTTGGACGCAGATACGAAGAGATCGCCCAGGGCGTAGTAGTTTTGTATCTCATCCCAAGGGACGCCACCAGTAAAGCATAGATTTCGAATAGCCATGTCTTTCGCTTGCATTTGCAGTCTTTCTTTTTCAGGGCCATCCCCTACGATCAACAGCTGCACGTCTTCCTCTTCCGTCTCCAGCCGTTTATAGCACTCCAGCAGCTTATCCGTCCTCTTCTCTTCCGCCAGCCTCCCGACGGATAACAACGTGTGGCCTGAGGATAAATTGAAGCGTTGCCTTAACCGTTCCACCTCCTTTTTGTCGTAGGATCTGAATTTATCGAGATTCAATCCCGTGGGCACCACGTGAACATCGCGTATTACCCGGTAGCCGAACAGTTTTTTTCTCACCTTCTCCGTCGGAACGATGACGGCGTCGGAATAGTTGCAAAACCTCGCACTTAAGGCGCACACCATTCGCTTTAGGCCTTCTGTTTTCGGCAAGGGCAGATAATGAATGCAATCTTCATACATCGTATGGTAGCTATGGACGTGAGGAATGCCAAATTTTTGCGCTACCTGCAAGCCCAATATGCCGACGGTAAATTCCGTTTGCGTGTGGATGACGTCCAGATGCATTTGCTTGCACTTATGGATCCAATAGGGCGCGACGACTAGGGCCAAATATCTGTCTTTAACCATCATCGGGCTGACACTGGGCAGTCGATAGATGCGTTCTTTAGGTGCGCTCTGTGCATTTTTTGTTCGAGACGTAATCACATAGACGGTGTGACCCCTCCTTTCCAAGGCGCGTTTAAGCAAATAGGTAGAGTGGGCGACTCCGTTGATTTCGGGATAGTAGGTGTCTGTAAAGAGTCCGATTCGCATAATGCCTCCTTTTATTTGATTTTATCGGGGACCTATGGGATCGGTATGATTTTCTTGTAAAATGAATATAATTTTTTCGCACATCCGGCTCTTTATTTTAAGTCTTCTTTTTTGATTTCTGCGTATGTAAAAAGGACCAAGCCGATGGCCTGGTCCTTTGTTTTGTTTTAAGAAATTAGCCGTTTAAACGTTCGTAGTTTTCTAAGCGTTCTTTGGCGTTTCTTTCAGCTGCTTCGTAAAGTGCTTCTGCACGTTCGGGGAACAACTTCTTCAAGGACGTGTAACGAACTTCGCCTTCGAGGAATTCTCTGTAGGGTTTCGTCGGTGCCTTGGAGTCTAAGGTGAAGGGATTCTTGCCTTCATCTTTGAGGGTCGGGTTGTATCTGTACAGGTGCCAGTAACCGGTTTCGACTGCTTTCTTTTCTTCAGCAATGGAAACGCCCATACCTTGGCGAATACCGTGGTTGATACAGGGTGCGTAAGCAATGACTAAGGACGGTCCGTCGTAAGCTTCAGCTTCCTTAATGGCCTTGAGGGCTTGGTTCTTGTCGGCACCGATGGCGATTTGTGCGACGTAGACGTAGCCGTAGCTGGTCATCATGAGACCTAAGTCTTTCTTACGAACTTCCTTACCGTTGGATGCGAATTTTGCAACTGCAGCCGTCGGGGTAGCCTTGGAAGATTGACCACCGGTGTTGGAGTAAACTTCGGTATCGACGACCATGACGTTGATGTTTTCGCCGCTGGCCAATACGTGGTCTAATCCGCCGTAGCCGATGTCGTATGCCCAACCGTCACCGCCGAAGATCCATTGCGACGGTTTGATTAAGACGCGTTTCATGCTGTCGATGGAAGCCAAGAGGTTGTCCGCTTCAGCATTGCCGGTCTTCTTGTCGAGCAAGGGAAGAATCTTGGCCGTAGCAGCCTTGGTAACTTCGTAGCTATTGTAGTCTTCTAACCAAGCGTCGAATGCCTTGGCGATTTCTTCATCAGCGCCTAATTCCTTGAATTCTTCCATGTGTTTTTTAATGGTTGCTCTTTGTTGGTCAACAGCAACCTTCATGCCGTAGCCGTATTCTGCGTTGTCTTCGAACAAGGAGTTAGCCCAAGAGGGACCTTGACCCTTGTCGTTGGTGCAGTAGGGCATACTCGGTGCGGAACCGCCCCAAATCGAGCTACATCCCGTTGCGTTTGCAATCATCATGTGATCGCCGAACAGTTGAGTAACTAATTTGATATAGGGAGTTTCACCGCAGCCTGCGCAAGCGCCGGAGAATTCCAAGTGCGGCATGTGGAATTGAGAGTTTTTAACGTTGTTTGCAGGAATCTTATCTTGTTTGGAGGATACGGTTTCTGCGAATTTCCAGTTGTCAACTTGTTTTTCGAATTCATCTTCGAAGGGAACCATGACAAGGGCTTTTTCCTTAGCGGGGCAAACTTGTGCACAGTTGCCGCAACCGGTACAGTCGAGAGGAGAAACTTGAATGCGATATTCGTAGCCTTCCAGATCTTTACCGTTGGGTTTTTTCGTTTCGAAGGTTGCCGGTTTCTTCGCTGCTTCTTCTTCGTCTAACAAGAAGGGACGAATAACAGCGTGGGGGCAAACGAAGGAACATTGGTTACATTGGATACAGTTGTCGATTTGCCATTGGGGTACGTTAACGGCAATACCGCGTTTTTCGTATCTGGATGTACCTGCCATGAAGGTACCGTCTTCCATGCCGACGAATGCGCTGACGGGAAGGTCGACGCCTTCTTGACGGGTCATGGGAACGAGAATGTCGTTGATGAATGCCGGTGCGCCTTCGATTTCGTGGGATTCGGTTTCGGTTAAGTTAGCCCATTCCTTCGGATAATCGACTTTGCGCGCGGCGGTCATACCTGCATCGACAGCGGCATAGTTCATATTGACGATGTCTTCGCCCTTGTGGCCGTAGTCTTTAACGATGGCTTCTTTTAATTTTTCAACAGCGACATCTTCGGGAAGTACGCCGGAAAGCTTAAAGAATGCAGCTTGCATAACCATGTTGGTACGGTTGCCTAAGCCGACTTCGCCAGCGATCTTCGTTGCGTTAAGGATGTAGAATTTAACATCGTTAGCAGCGATGGAGCGTTTCAGGCTTGCGGGAAGATTTTCTTCCAGGTCTTCAACATCCCAGGTGGTGTTCATTAAGAAGGTACCGCCTTTTTTGATGCCGCGGAGCAAGTCGTATTGGTGTACGTAGGATTGCTTCGAGCAGGAAATGAAGTCAGCGGATGTTAACAAGTAGGTGGAAGTGATCTTGTTGGGGCCGAAGCGTAAGTGAGACATGGTAACGCCGCCGGATTTCTTCGAGTCATAGTCGAAGTAGCCTTGTGCATACATGTCGGTGCCGTCGCCGATGATCTTGATGGCGCTCTTGTTTGCACCAACGGTACCGTCGGAACCGAAGCCCCAGAATTTACAACCGATGGTTCCTTCCGGTTCGGTGTGAATTTCTTCATCGATGTCAAGGGACAGATGGGTAACGTCGTCAACGATACCAACGGTGAAGCCGTCTTTCGGTTCAGCTGCGTGCAGGTTCTTGTAAACTGCCAGCATTTGAGAAGGTGTGGTGTCCTTGCTGCCTAAGCCGTAGCGGCCGCCGACGATTAAGGGGCAGTTGTCGCTGCCGTAGTACATGTCCTTCACGTCGAGCATTAAGGGTTCAGCTGCAGAGCCTTTTTCCTTGGTGCGGTCTAAAACGGCAATTCTCTTGACACTCTTCGGCATCGCGTCGAGGAAGTGTTTTCTGGAGAAGGGACGATAGAGGTGAACCTTCAGTAAACCGACTTTGTCGCCCTTTGCGTTTAGGTAGTCGACAACTTCTTCAATGGTTTCGGTAACGGAACCCATAGCTACGATAACGTCTTCTGCGTTTTCGTCGCCGTAGTAGTTGAACAGACCGTAGTTTCTACCGGTTAATTCGGAGATTTGTTTCATGTAATCTTCCGTAATACCGATGATGTCAGTGTAGAAGTGGTTAGCAGCTTCTACTTCTTGGAAATAGATATCCGGGTTTTGTGCGGTACCGCGTACTTCCGGATCTTGGGGAGCCAAAGCACGTGCTCTGAATGCATTGACTGCGTCCATGTCGACGAGTTTTGCTAAATCGTCGTAGTCGAGGACTTCAATCTTTTGAATTTCGTGAGACGTACGGAAGCCGTCGAAGAAGTGTACGAAGGGTACACGACCTTTGATGGCGGATAAGTGAGCGACACCTGCCAGGTCCATAGCTTCTTGTACGGAGCCGGATGCGAGTAATGCGAAGCCGGATGCACGAGCAGCCATAACGTCTTGGTGGTCACCGAAAATGCTCAGCGCATGGCTGGCTAATGCACGAGCTGCAACGTGGAATACGCCGGGAAGCAATTCCCCTGCAATCTTGTACATGTTCGGGAGCATCAAGAGAAGACCTTGGGATGCAGTGTAGGTGGTGGTTAAAGCACCTGCTTGAAGTGCACCGTGTACGGCACCTGCAGCGCCGGCTTCGGATTGCATTTCTTTTACAGATACTTCGTTGCCGAAAATATTCTTTCTGTGATTGCTGGCCCAGGCATCAATATGTTCTGCCATAGGGGATGAGGGCGTGATCGGGTAGATACACGCTAAGTCAGAGAACGCATATGCCACGTGTGCGGCAGCTGTGTTCCCATCCATCGTTTTCATCGTCTTTGCCATTTAAACCTCCTAATTTAACAACATTTTCCTATACGTTAATTATATCAGTCATCGTCTTAAATTCAAGTCATTGACTCATGTATTCAATATTTAGATACGTTAAAAAGAAAACAGTTTGGTTGCTTTGCATAAATTTTCGCCGTCGCTGAAAAAACTATCGCCCAACTTTATTTTTTTCGATGGACTCCATCACCCGTTGATTCAATGCCAGGGCCGCATTATATCCCATTTCCTTCTGCTTAAAATTGCGCGTGGCGATTTCGATGATCATGGACATGTTGCGACCGGTGCGCATAGGAATTTCCATAACGGGCACGGACTTCTCCAAAATCTCGGTCTTTTCGTCCTCGATACCCAGGCGGTTGTAATCGGCAAAATCGTCCCATGGGGTCAGCTCGATGACCAGCTCCACTTCTTTTTCCTCCATGATGCAGCCGATCCCGAAAAGGCGTTCCACATCGATAATGCCGATGCCGCGAATTTCCATAAAGTGGCGAGTGATCTTGGGGGAGGTGCCGATGAGGCGGTTATCCAGCATACGGATGAGGACGGAATCGTCGGCGATGAGCTTGTGCCCGCTGGCAATAAGGTCCAGTGCCGTTTCCGATTTACCGATGCCGCTTTCCCCCGTGATCAAGACGCCGACGCCGTAAATATCCAATAGAATGCCGTGGCGACGAATGGAAGGCGCCAGGGCACGCTCCAAATAAGTAATCAATTTGTTTACCGCCCGGGAGGTGGAATCGGCGGTCCTCAAAATGGTGCAGTTGTTTTCTTTGGCGTAAGTCACCATTTCCGGAAAAATTCGTTGGTTACGGGTCACGATCATCACCGTGATCTTGTGTGCGAAAAGGGCCTTTAGACGCATGCTGCGAACCTTGGGATCCAGCCCATCCAAATAGCTCCACTCTGCACCGCCGATGATTTGAATGCGGTCGGGAACAAATTTCGTATAGAAGCCGCAAAGCTGTAAGCCCGGCCGATTAAATTCGGAAGAGTATAGGCGGACGGTGCGGGTGTTGTCCGCCTGATGAATCACTTCGAAATCATTCTTTTTGATTAGCTCTTCCACACTGATGCTCATTTTTTTATTGCTCATCTTTGCCTCCTTGAAAGTGATCCACCAACGACTGTGCCGCAGCCTTCGTCATGCCGTCAACCTTCGCCAATGTCTCCACATCGGCGGCTTTGATTTTCGACAGGGATTTAAATGCACTCATCAGCGCCTGTTTCCGCTTCGGGCCGATGCCCGGTATATTGTCAAGCTCCGATTGAAAGCTCGCCTTGGCTCTGAGGCTTCGGTGGTAGGTAATGGCGAAGCGGTGGGCTTCTTCCTGCATTTGATAGGTGAGGCGATAAATGGGAGAATTTTTTGCCACGCGAATTTCCTCTTTGTTAAAGTAAATGCCCCGAGTCTTGTGAAAATCGTCCTTGACCAAGCCCGCCACGGGAATGTCCAGATTTAATTCCTTTAAGACGGTTAGAGCCTGCGTTACCTGCCCCTTGCCTCCGTCCATAAAGATCAGATCGGGAAATTTGCCGAAGCCCTTGCTCTCGCCTACTCCCGCCTGTTCTTTCAGCCCCCGTCTAAAGCGGCGGCTCAACACTTCTCTTAGCGAAGCGTAATCGTCGGGCCCCTCCACATCCTTGATGCGAAAGCGCCGGTAGTCCGTCTTCTTCGGCAAGCCCTCTTCAAAGACCACCATGGAGCCCACGGATTCCACGCCGGAAATATTGGAGATGTCGTAGGTTTCGATGCGCTCCGGCGACTCCTTTAAGCCCAATTTTTCCCGAAGAGCTTCCAGCGTCGTCTCAACGATTTTTTGCTTGCTGCGCATTTGATCGGAATGCTTATCCAACATGTCGATGGCATTTTTCCTAACCATGGACATGATCTGCTTCTTCTCCCCGATCTTCGGCACGATAATATGAACATTGGCCCCTTTCTTCTCTCCGAGCATGGCTTCGATGAGCTCCCGCTCGTCGAAGAATTCGTGGACGTAGAGCTTCCCCGGAATATAGGCGGTGCCGTGGTAAAACTGGGAGATAAACGCCTTTAAGAGCTCGGCCGGGCTGTCCCCGTAGAGGTTTTCCATAAAAAAGTGCTCCCGGCCCATATTTTTCCCCCGGCGGAAGAAAAAGATCTGGATGCATACGTCCCGGCCTTGGGCGGCGAGGCCGATGACGTCGAATTCGTCGTCCTTGCCCGCCGCCGTGATCCGCTGCTTCTCAGTCAAGGTATAGAGAGCCTGCAGCTTGTCGCGGATCTGTGCCGCCCTCTCGAAGTCCAAAGACCTGCTCGCCTCTTTCATCTCCGCCTCCAGCTCGTCGAGAAAGGCGACCTTCTTTCCGTCGAGGAAGTCCTCGATGCCTGCGATGTATCTTCTGTATTCCTCCTCGGTGACGGCGCCGATACAGGGCCCGGCGCAGCGATGAATGTGGTAGTTCAAGCAGGGGCGCACCACGGGATTGGGTTTGGAAAGATCCAGCTTGCAATTTCTCAGGGGGAAGCGCTCGTGCAGAATGTCGATGGCGGAATTCACCGCCAAGACGTCCGGGAAGGGGCCGTAATAGCGGGCGCCGTCTTTAATGACCCGGCGGGTCTTCATAAGGCGGGGAAAGGGCTCGTCGGTGATTTTAATATAGGGATACTGCTTGTCGTCCCTGAGCAAAATGTTGTACTTGGGCAAATATTCCTTGATTAAATTGGATTCCAGAATCAAGGATTCCAACTCGCTGGAGACGATAATGTATTCGAAATCGTCGATATGGGAGACCATGCTCCGCACCTTTTTGTCTTTTTTGCCGTAGGAACCGAAGTATTGACGCACCCGCTTTTTTAAATTTTTCGCCTTGCCCACGTAAATAATTTGATCCAGCTTATTTTTCATTAAGTAGACGCCGGGATCATCGGGCAGGGTTTTTAATTTGTCGCTTATGGCCGCTTGACTCATGACACGCTCCTCATCGCTAGTAAAAAACTGACCGTGCGGTCAGTTTTATAATTGAATATTATTTTTTAGACTGTCGAAGGTCTTCTCCCCAATGCCGGGCACTTCCTTTAAGTCTTCCACCGCCGTAAAGGGATGGGCCGTGCGGTATTCGATGATCTTATCGGCGGTTTTTTCTCCCACGCCGGGCAGAGTCATGAGATCCTCTTTCGAACCGTTTTGGATGCTCACCAACCCATTGGCCACCGACGAATCGCCGGTTGCGGAAACGGCGGGCGCATTTTCCCCGACCTTGGGAATATAGAGTTTTTCCTCGTCGTTTAGCTTTTTCGCCAAATTGATCTGGGATGTATCGGCATTGCCCACGAGGCCGCCGGCGGCGGTGATGCCGTCTTTAACCCGGGCGCCTTTTTCCAGTTGATACAGACCCGGATTTTGTACACAGCCCCCGATGTCCACGTAAATCGTTCCGCCGATGGCATCGTCGTCGGAAACCGTCTCCTTCTGACCTTCGGTTTGATCCTTCTCTTCACTTTCGATGACGAATGAATCGTCCTTCGGCCTGTCCGCCTTCAGTCGATAATTATAGTAAGACACCGTGAGAACCAGCACACAGGCGAACGCAAAGGCCAGCTTCTTTTCACGATCGGTGAGCATCATGGGACCACCGAGTATAGACTATTTCACGCGAGCGATGGCTTCGACTTCCAAGACGACATTTTTCGGCAAAGCGGACACGGCAACACAGCTCCTTGCGGGCTTGTGATCGGTAAAAAATTCCGCATAAACTTCGTTAATGTCGGCAAATTGACCCATGTCTAAAATGAAAAGATTGACCTTCATGACGTGATTTAAGTCGGAACCCGAGGCTTCCAAAAGATTTTTCAGATTCGTCAGACTTTGGCGTGTCGCCTCTTTAATGTCGGTCTTGACTTCCCCGGTTTTCGGATCCACGGGAATTTGTCCCGATAAGTACACGACGCCGCCGTCTTCTACGGCTTGGGAATAGGGACCGATGGCTGCCACTGTTTTGTCTGTTTGAATAATTCTCATTCTTCTTCCTCGCTTTCTCGCTCGTCTTTGCTCCAAAGACGTTCCAAATTATAAAACTTTCGCATGTCGCGGTGGAAAATATGGACGATGACGTCGCCGTAATCCAAGATAATCCAACGGGATTGCCCGTTGCCCTCGTGGTGAGACGTATTAAAGCCCGCCTCGGCCATTTTATCTTCCACTTCTTCGGCAATGGCGTTTAATTGAGGTGTGGAGTTGCCGCTGATAATGACAAAGTAATCGGCGATGGATGTCATCTCCCGGATATCCAACACCTGAATATCGGCGCCGCCTCTGGCGTCGGCACTCTTCTCGATTATATCCAGCATGGCTTGAATGTTTTCTTTCGTCATACTATCTCCTCCTATTTATTTGTACCCTGTTTTTACGGCTTTACATTCATCTTGCGAAATAATTGATCCGCTCCGTCGAAGTCCACGATGTAATAGCTTAAGCCGCCGATCATATCCGCCGTTCCGGGAATCGTCGCCGTCTCGAGATTTTCCTGTCCCACGGAAAGCATGGTGAGGCCCATGCGCGATACCTTGGACAGGGGCATATTGCTCGTCGTGTTGTCCATGTAGCTGACCAAGAGCGACGGCGCGTGCAAGATGCCCTTCGAGCTCTTCACCTTGTCTACAAAAGCCGCCATAAAGGCTTGTTGAGCCTTGACGCGGTCCAAGTCGGCGTTCTTATAGCCCTTTCTGAAGCGCAAAAACTGCATGGCCTGATCCCCATTTAGATGTTGATGGCCTTCTTTCAGGTGAATGGACAAGGGCGGATCCGCCGAGGGATCTTCGTAGTCCATATCCATGGGCACGTCGACGTCGATGCCGTCCACAATGTTGACGACGTCCTTTACAAAGGCATAGTCCACCACGATGTAGTAGGGAATGTCCAGATCAAAGTTTTCGTTGACGGTCTCAAGGGCCAAATCCGCCTTGCCGTATGCGTAGGCGTGATTTAATTTCGTCTTGCCGTGGTCTTTAATTTTCACACGGGAATCCCGAGGAAGAGAAATCAACGAGGCGGTCTTTTTTTCGCCGTCGATGTCCAAGACCATCATGACGTCGCTTCGGGTGTTTTTCGCTTTCTTCGAATCCAAGCTGTCCACGCCGATTAACAGCACTTGAAATTTTTCATTGCTGTTTTGCAAATCGCTGATCCAGTTTTTCGCCTCGGAATCGTCGCCCATAGTGGTGTAAAAATGCAAAGCGACACCGCCGATGAATACGATCAATAAAGTGAGGAAGAATCCCCGAAAGAAACTTTTCATCTCATTCTCTCCATGTAATCATTGTAGCAACGGATGGTGTCCAAACAGACGGGACCGCCCCGTTGGATGAGGAACAGTAAATTTCCCTGCACTGATGCGGCCATGGCCTCGGCGAGATTCGCCTCGGCTTTTTTCCGCAAGTCGTCGACGCCGTCGAAATTGCGCATGGGCTCTAAGTAATCGGCCAGAAATACCACTTCTTCCACCGGCGACATGTGACAGGTGCCCGTGGTGTGGTAGCGAATGGCCCGGAGAATTTCCTCATCTTCGATGCCGTAATCTATTTTTGCCGCCTGCGCCGCCACGTAAGCGTGAAGGACTTGGGGAAAGGCCTTGAAGCTTTCCAAATCTTCGACCTTCAGGCGACGGGCTTCTTCCCACAAGCGGTCCATGTCCTTATATTTACAGATATCGTGAAATAAAGCTGCCGTCCTCACCTTTTCCACGTTCACGCCGTGGATCTTCGCGAGTTTTTCCGCCGTCTCCGCAACGCGCAAAATATGTTTGTAACGCTTTTCGCCGATGGCATCGACGATTTCATCAAATGCAGGCTCTTTCAATAGATGTAAAACCTCTTCTTCCTAATGTAGGCCATGACCGGATCGGGAATAAAATATTTCACCGACTTCCCCTGACGTATTCGGTTTCTGAGCGTCGTCGAAGAAATTTCCAATAAAGGCGTGTCGATGAGCACGATGTCCGCATCGTAGGTCGTCTTTAAGTAGCGAATCTCTTCCCGAATGGCTTCTTTTGTAATGGCGCCGTCTCCGGGCCGTGTGGCGACGGCAAATCGCGTCAGCTTCGCCAGGGCGTCAAAGCGCTTCCAGGTTTTTAAATCCTGTAAAATATCGGAACCGAGAAAAAAATAAAACTCGGCGTCCGTATAAACTTTTTTCAAGGCGCTGATGGTATCCACGGAATAGGTGGTCTTGGTCTGCAAAACCTCCAGATCCGACGTGTCGAAATAGTAATTGTCCGCCACGGCCAGCTCCACCATTTTCAGGCGCTCCTCGCCGGTGACGGCGTAGTTATGTTTGTGAGGCGCATTTCCCGTAGGGATAAACAGCACCTTGTTCAGGCCCAAAGAGGCGCGCATATACTCGCTCATCATTAAGTGACCCATGTGGATGGGATTAAAGGAGCCGCCCATGATCCCGATTTTCATAACTACTCCAGAACGATAACCGGGTCTTCTTTGGCGGGCCGGTAAAGGGTGAGCTTGCTGCCGATTCCCTGGACGAATTCCGCATCCAAGGCCTCGGTTAAAATCTGCGCCGCCTCATTTAATTCCACCGCCGTGTTTTGCAAAAGGGCGATCTTTACCAGCTCGTGATCTTCCAACAGTTGATCGATCTGCTCGATGACCCCCGGCGTTATGCCGTTTTTACCGATTTGCATCAAAGGCTTCATGCCGTGTGAAAGGCGCTTGAGCTGCGCCCGTTGTTTTCCTGTAATCATAAGCTCCCTACTCGAAAAATTCAAATTCATAATCCGCGATAAAGACGGATTCGCCTTCTTCTATGCCCAACTCACGCAGATTGTCGATGACGCCGTTCTTCCTGAGATTTTCTTGGAAGTAGCGCAAAGAATCCCGGTCGTCGAAGAAGGTGGAACCCAAGAGGCGCTCGATATAAGGTCCGTCTACAATGTAGCGGCCCTCTTCTTTTCGCACCGAAATGCCCGGTTCTCTTTCTTCCTCTTCCACATAGTATTCCTCGTCCAAGCTGTCGTATTCGATGTCCGTGTTTTGAAGCACGTCGTAAACCTTGTAGAGCATGGGTTGAAGGTCTTTGGTGGTGGCGGCGGATCCTGAAAATACGGTGTAGCCGCGGCCTTCCAATTCCTTCCTGAGCTCCGGTTCCCGTTCCTGCGCTTCGGGCAAGTCCATTTTATTAATGAATACAATTTGCGCCTTGTCCTTTAAGGCGATGTTGTAATCCTCAAGCTCCCGATTGATGGCTTCGAAATCCTCCAAGGGATCCCGGTAATAGGCGCCGCTTCCGTCCAAGACGTGGATCAGCACGCCGCTTCGCTCCACGTGGCGCAAGAAGTCGTGGCCGAGGCCGACGCCTTCCGACGCCCCTTCGATAAGGCCGGGAATGTCGGCACAGACGAAGCTCTTGCCTGGACCTAAATAGACTACGCCCAGATTCGGCGAGAGGGTCGTAAATTCGTAATTGGCGATCTTCGGCTTCGCGCTGGAGATGACGGAAAGGAGGGTGGATTTTCCCACATTGGGAAAGCCCACGAGGCCCACGTCGGCGAGGAGCTTTAATTCCAAAATAATGCTGCGTTCCTGGCCCTTAAAGCCCATTTGGGCAAAGGTCGGGGCCTGGCGCGTGCTGGTCGTGTAGCGGGCGTTGCCCTTGCCTCCGCCGCCGCCTTGGGCGATGACGAAGCGTTGACCCGCTTCCTTCATATCGACGATGATTTTTTTCGTCTTTTCGTCGCGCACCAAGGTACCCACGGGAATTTTTAAAATAACATCCTCGGCATCGGCGCCGAATTGTTTTTTGTTGCGGCCGTTTTGTCCGTTTTCCGCCTTGTACATGCGTTTGTAGCGAAAATCCATGAGCGTCCGCATGTTTTCATCGGCGACGAGAACCACGCTTCCGCCTCGTCCGCCGTCGCCCCCGGCCGGTCCTCCGGCGGGAACGTATTTCTCTCTGCGCCATGCGACGGCACCGTCGCCACCATTGCCGGCTTTTACCGTAATGGAACAAATATCGACAAACATCTCACACCCCCAGTATGATTGGTATTATATCACAGTCCGATTTATCAAAAGATCTCCCTTGTCTAAGCTATGTATAAGAAAAAATAAACCGCAGATTTCTCTGCGGTTTTTCTTATGCTAATTCTTCTGCGGGAAGAACGTTAACTACTTTTTTCTTTTTACCACGACTTTCAAAGGAAACGCGTCCGTCGGCGGTGGCAAACAATGTGTCGTCGCTGCCGATTCCTACGTTTAACCCGGGATGAATCTTCGTGCCTCTT